>OHPJ01000080.1_pt1 | contig 58340 bp, 51 predicted proteins | sample 1577701 | NCBI WGS metagenome assembly OHPJ01 (sample SAMEA3879517, study PRJEB24766) | human gut metagenome | biome: human-associated habitat; feature: feces | place: USA | collected 1985/1987 | reverse complement strand
GCAAAATTCGGACTTTATTGGAGGCTTTCCAATACGGCCTGCATGGGATGCTTACGTATGTTTGCCATTGTCCACCTTCACCACATACAAACCAGCTGGCAAATCCGATGTGTTTAATGTGTAAGAAGTCTGACCATTCGTTACATGCGTTTGCATTACAGTCCGTCCATTACCATTCACCACGCTCAGTATTTTGGCATTTTCAATTCCACTAAAATCCACCACCACGGTTTCGTTCTTGTGGGCTAATGCAGGCGTTGCTTTAACGCCATAGTGTTCTGTACGTACTGCTTTTATCGAGGTGGCGTCACCTGGAGTCATAGTATAGAAGATAGTCGCATACTCCATCTCATTATTATTGTTTTCCTTCCGCACTTTTGCAGCGATATAATCCTTGTTTTCAAAATGGAGTAAACTGAGGTTTGCATCACTATTGTAGTATAATGTATATCCACCGTCAAACATTATTGTTGCGAGCACATTACCATTGTCCTGCATTATCTTGAAACCAGGATAGCATACGCCATAACGAGTGTCCACTTCGTCTACTTCTCCATCATTGTCACGATCATAATTATCTATACGTTCAACAATTTGCTGGCGTATTGGAACGATATATTCGTAGGCTTCGTCCTTATTAAATAGACTCTGCGTGATATTAAACCAATTATAGTCAATAAGCGACGTCATGTCGTTGTATTCTAGATTGATTGGATTAACAAGATCAGATGCTACAGCACTTGTTTCTGTTTTCTCCTCATTCCAATCACCTGTAAAGGTTTGCCCATAACACTTTAATGTGCCAGAAAGGGTAAAAACTTGATGTTTCACATCAAACTCAGAACAAGTAATGGTGCCTATATAGTAGTGTCCGCTAAAATAGCCACCATAGTTTTCGGCATTCAACAAATCCTTATTTACGTCTACGTTGAAAGATACAGATGTGGCAGTTCTTGATGTTTCCGTTATTACCGTCCATTCGTTAGATAATTCTGAGTACTGGCCTAACATCCAGCGAATATTATCAACAGTTATCTCATTTATTGATGTTTGCACAGTATCTTTTATTTCCAGATCATATTTAGGCACGTTGTTCCATACAAGTTCGCGTCGTTTGATTACGCTGTAGCTACCTATATCTGGCAGAATAATTTTAAAATTCTTTTCAAGTTCAAGATTTTCGTTATAGATTCTTACATCATTTTCATCGTACTCTGGATTTCCAAGGTTGTCTGAGTAAATAGACATACGGCCTTTCCCATCACAGGTGAACATTCCTGGTATGGGGTATCCTATCCCATCCGATGTTGTCTTTGTCGGTGTCAGTATTTGTGCCTGTGAGGTCAAGGCAATGGTAAGGGCAGAAGCTATAAATAATTGTTTTTTCATTTTTATTTCCCTAATACGTGTCGGGCGCAACTTTTAATGAATATTGAGAAATCTATATAATTAAGTAGGTGCCCAAAATTAGTTTATATTGAACACCCAATTTTTTACAAAATTACTAACTTTATTTCATCCCCCCGATTAATACAATATTTAACTCAATATGCCAATGTGAAGCCAAAACTTTAAACTTTTTGTAGTCATCCTTTTACGACTTTATTCAGAACCTGCGTTACAAAAAATCCCCGACTTCACTTCGTGATGTGAAGCCGAGGATTTTTATGTGTGCACCATATCAGATTGTGGTGTGGTAAAATTCAGACGTATAAGCGTAGAGCTTTAATAGCGGGAGAACCTTTTATTCAGGATAAACCAAATTCTCTTCAGTGGCCTGGTTGAGCGTTTCCTCCACATATTTTCTGGCCTCATAGCGTGCCATCGGCAGGTCGTGGAGCAGGTAGGTGCCGCAGTCGCGGGCTGTGGTTCCTGGCACTTCGCCATCGAAGTTCGCCACAAACTCAAACGTCTCCTTCATCAGAGGCAGGATGTCCTTGCTCGTCAGGTCGCCCTTCACCAGCAGATAGTTGCCCGTTAGGCAGCCCATAGGTCCCCAATAAACGATGCGGTCTTTCCAGACTGGATGATTGCGCAGGAAGGTGGCGGCGAGGTGTTCAATCGTGTGAATGGCCCCTTGTCCGAGCACCGGTTCGCGGTTAGGAAGTTTCATGCGGACATCGAATGTCGTGACCGTTTCTCCGCCGATTTCGTCCTTGCGGCTCACGTAGATGCCGCGGTTGAGTTTAATGTGGTCTATTGTGAAACTTGGAATCTTCTTCATGTTGTGTGGTGTGTTAAATGGTGGGAGTTACTTGGTGATTGCCTGCAACAGCGCTTCCGTCACGCCGAAAGAGCGGTCGGCCATGGTGTCCCAAAAATTGAGATACTGGTCGAAGTGCTGGTCGGCTCCCGGCGTGTCGCTGATGATGCGGAAACTTAGGAAAGGCACCTGATAGAGGAAACACACCTGTGCGAGTGCGCCGCTTTCCATGTCAACCGCCAGACCGTCGGGGTAGCGGTCTTTGATTTTCTGCAACTGCAGACGGCTGGTGATAAACTGGTCGCCGCTGCAGATGAGTCCGCCGTGAATCGTCGTTTCCTTCGGCTGGATGCTCATGGCCGCCTGAAAGAGCTGCGTGTCGGCTTCATAATAGAGTGGCAGTCCTTGCACCTGTCCGAGTTCAGACTCCGGTCCGCAGTCCACGTCATGATATGCCACGCGTTCTCCGGCCACGACGTCCATCACCTTCAGACAATTGTCAATTCCCCCAGCAACGCCCGTATTGATCAGGGCGTCGGGGTGGTAGCGGTGGATCAGTTCCACGGCGCCGACAGCGGCATTCACTTTGCCGATGCCGCTCTCCATCAAAACGATTTTGCGGCCGTTGAAAACACCTTCCACGAATGTGAAACGGCCTTCTTTTATTGTGCTGGCATCTGAGAGCAGAGCCGCAAGTTGCTCATGCTCCTTGTGCATGGCGTTGATGATTGCGATTGTCTTCATGTGGTTTGTTGTTACGGTCTGCAAAGTTAAGTATTTTATTTGAATGTCGCACCCATTGAAATAGCCCGTAAAAGTTTTTCTGCAGACAGCGCGGATTGTTGGTAAAAAGTGCTATCTTTGTATTTGAATGGCATTAAGTAGGTGGTCAGAATAATTTTATATATGCCAAGAGCATTATATTAATATTTTAAACGTCCTCTCAGACGCGTCTACTTACCTTGTTCTTCAGTCGAAATGCCCGCATTGTTCTTTTAACCAAGGCGGTGTATCTGCTCCTGATTGAATATTAAATACAGTGCAAACGAGAGCTGAGCATCTGGCTGTTTGGATGCTCTGCCGAGGTGCAGCCTGTGTTATGTAAATGTAAAAGTAATTCAGGTTACTCACTTAACAGAATTAAAATGCTGCAAGAAGAATTTGACAAGATGTCTGACGTTGACTTGCTGGAGGGCGAAACCTCTGGAAATACAGGGGATGTGGAATCCGTTTATCCCAATGCTGAGGTGCGAGTTGAAAAGGCACAATACAGCACCATGCACTTGAAGCGATTAGTGGAGGAAAGAAAGGAACTTGTGATAGACCCCGATTTCCAGCGTAACGATGTGTGGAGTGCCAGACAATCGGCAGAATTGGTGGAATCAATCCTTATGGGTATTCCAATCCCGACTATCTATCTGTTTGAAATGAAAAACGGCACCAAACAGGTCGTTGACGGAAGACAGCGTATTTCTGCTATTCTGAATTTTTTGAATAACAAGTTCTGCTTGAAAGATTTGAAAATTCTCCCCCAGTGTAATGGAAAGACATTTTCTGATTTGGACTTCAAGATGCAGGGCATCTTTGAGGATTACCAATTGTCTTTCTATATCATACAGCCTCCAACGCCAGAACGGGTGAAATATGATATATTTGACCGTGTCAATCGTGGCGGAACAAGACTGACCAATCAAGAAATGCGTAACGCGCTGTATAAGGGGCGTTCAACTGTTATGTTGAGAGAACTGGCCGTTTCTTCAGAATTTCTGAAAGCAACAGGGAGGGGCATCAGCAGCAGGCGGATGAAAGACCAATACATCATATTGCGTTCCATCGCTTTTTATCTGTTGAAAAAAAAGCAGGAGATGGTGTTGAAAGAAAACGGAGAATCCATCGACTACAAAAGCGACATGGATGATTTCCTTGCCAAAACAATGGTTTTTTTGAATGAGAAGGCTTCGAAAAATCTTTTGGAGGATTGCAAGGCTACATTCTATGAAGCTATGAACAACTGTTATCAGACTTTAGGCGAAGATGCTTTCCGTTTTGATTCAGAAACTGGTAATCGACGCCCCATCAATATGCCTCTTTTTGAAGTGCTGATGTTCGTTTTTTCAGATAACAGATTGATGCAAGATGTCTCTTATACGAAGCAGGAGGTGGAGAATTTCAAAAGGAAGGTCGATCATAAGCAGATGTTCTCTGGTAATGTAGACTCCACGATAAACGTGAACGAGAGATACGACATGGCAGAAAAACTCATAAACCAATTAAGCAATGTTATCAAATCTATCCATAGTTAATTTTAAGTCGGTTGAGCAACAGGTTCTTGAACTTCGTCCGTTGACCATATTAACGGGCTTGAATTCAACGGGAAAATCGTCCTGCTTTCAAGCTGTTTTGACTGCGTTGTATTTCTCGTCCCCTATGGCGTCCTTGCTGATGGACAACATGGACTTTACTTTTGAAACCTTGCGCAACAGGAATGTAAATGCAAAGGAGTTGACGATTGGATTGTCTGGTGAAGAAGGCGGGATTCTCTGCAAAATGAACGCTGATGAAACAATATGTGACAACCAGACAGATATGGATTTGGAAAAGAATGTGTTCTATCTGTCTGCCAACAGGTTGGGATTTGATGAAATGGAAACAATTTCTCCCAAATATAAAGTGGGTATAGCTGGTGAATATCTTTTTGGAACATTCGAACAGGAAAAGTCTAATCCTGTTGACGAGAGACTTCGTATGCTCAGGGTGTCTGACACTTTGTCGTCACATATCAACCATTGGCTTACCTACATCTTGGGAATCGGATTTGAGGTGCAGACGGAAAAAATCAGTCAAACCAAAGTGAAGGTGGTTTATAAAAGTGATGATTTGCCAAATCTATCTCCGCAGCAACTTGGTGTCGGTGTCAGTTATTTGGCTAAAACACTGATTATGTGTTTGCGTGCGAAAAAAGGTGATTTACTGATGATTGAGAATCCTGAAATTCATCTACATCCAGCTGCTCAAGCACGTTTGGGAGAATTTTTTACTTACATTGCCAGCGCAGGTATCCAAGTGTTGCTTGAAACCCATTGTGAGCATCTTATAAATAAACTGCAATATCAGATTTACAAGAATTGCTTTGAATGTGACAAGGTTGTGATTTATTACAAGGGTGGTATCACAAATCCTTTCGAAACTATTCGTATTACAGAAGGGGGCAGATTTGAAACCACATTCCCAGAGGGTTTCTTTGACGCCACATTGGAAGAGTTGTTGGAAATTGAATAAGGTGTCATGGGGAAAATCTTAAATGGTGTTGTGGTTGATGACGACTTGTTTCGAGAATATCACAAGTTTCAGAATGGTGAGGAATTCAATCACAAGAAAATCAAGATGTTGCTACATTATTTTAAAACCAGATTGGTTTCCAATGTCAAGCAATATGAGGACAATGAAGTTGAGTTGCCAGCAAACTTAAAATCTCAAATGGTTCATTCTGGACTGAGAAGGCAATCCTTGGAGGAGTTGGCTGAAAACTGCACTTTGTATAAAATAATCCTGAGTTCCACCAAAGACACGTTCCCTTATGTGAACATAATGGACGACAAACAACGGCTGGAAAATAACTACTCCGCAAGTTTTGATATGGAAGAACCGAGAGAACTTGCCGTTAAGCATCTCACATCCATTTGTCTTCATGCCAAGAAAATCGTTTTGTACGACAAGTATTTCTCCTCGAAGGATAGAAATGTTGATTTGATAAAAAAGATTTTGCCAAAAAAGAAATTGGAGATCACGTACAGCAACATTGATAGGAAGCATATTGACTTGCTGAAACAACATTGCGCTCAATGGGACTTCATCATGAATCCGCGAATGGCTGATCGACACGACCGATATCTGATAGTTGATGATAAACTGGAGATTATCTTGACAAGTGGATTTGATCACATGAATGACATTTCTGGGGATTTCACATATATCGTGAGATACGTAGAAAAAAGCAGATTTTGATGTGCTTAAAAATCTCCTTATGAGTCTTTCGCCTGGGTAATGGCGTTACCCAAAAACCAATGTGTCTTTAATTGGTTTTGTGATCTCTCTACTTTGCCCTCCTCCGAAAAACAAAGCTCCAAAGAGAACCACGCAGTTTCTCTTTGGAGCGTTTTGTTTTTGGGGGCTTTTTGAGAGCACTTTCAGCGCCCTTACTGCATTCCGTTTTCTGCGGCAAACTCTCCAGCATGTTTCAGATAGGTGTCGATGTCCTTGTCGCCGCGGCCGGAAACCGTCAGTACAACGATGTCAGAGGGTTTGAATTTCAGGCGGTGGAGCGCTCCCAAAGCGTGTGCCGACTCCAAGGCTGGCAAAATGCCGTCGAGGCGGTTGAGCTCGTAGGCGGCGGCCAATGCTTCGTGGTCAGTGATGGCCAATGCCTGCGCACGTCCCGTTTTCACCAGCGTGGCGTGGAGCGGACCGATGCCTGGATAGTCCAGTCCGGCAGAGATGGAATAAGGCTCTGACACATTTCCGTACTCGTCTTGGATGACGAGCGAGCGCGAACCATGTAGCACGCCTTCGGTCCCGATGGTCAATGTGGCGGCCGTTTCCTTCGTCTCTGCACCCAATCCGCCGCCTTCTGCCAAGATGAATTTTACGTTGGGTTCCTCCAGGAAATGGAAGAAAGTGCCGCCGGCATTCGAACCGCCGCCAATGCAGGCCACCAGATAATCAGGCACTTCGCGACCTTCCTTTTCCAGCAGTTGTGCACGGATTTCCTTGCTGATCACGCTCTGCAGGCGTGTCACGAGGTCGGGGTAGGGGTGTGGTCCCACGGCAGAGCCGAGCAGATAAAAAGTCTCTTCGGGATGAGAACACCAGTCTTGCAAGGCTTCGTTGACAGCGTCTTTGAGGGTCTTGTTTCCGCTCTCAACAGCCACCACCTTGGCGCCGAGCAATCGCATCTTCTCCACGTTTGGACGTTGGCGTGCCACGTCGGTTGCCCCCATGTAAATCGTGCACGGCATCTTCATCAGGGCGCACACCGTGGCCGTTGCAACGCCATGCTGTCCGGCACCAGTCTCAGCGATGATGCGTCGTTTCCCCATGTGTTTGGCCAGCAGAATCTGCCCGATGGCATTGTTGATTTTGTGTGCTCCTGTGTGGTTGAGGTCCTCTCGTTTCAGATAGATCTTGCAGCCGTGCAGTTGGCTCAGCGCCTCAGAGAGATAGAGCGGCGAGGGACGGCCGACATAGTCGCGCAGCAGCACGTCGAATTCTTTGCGGAAATTCTCGCTCTCAATCACTTCCCGGTAGCATTTGCGCAGGGCTTCAATGCACGGACGCAGGATATCTGGGATGTAGGCACCGCCGTAGTTGCCGAAAAAACCTTCTTCATTTACTTGGTAATTGCTTGTCGTTTTCATTTTCTTATTGGGGTTATGTTAGTAATGGGTTTGTTTGCAGGAGACCAGTGCTTCGCTTGCGCTGAAGCGTAGGGATACAAAAAAGGCGGTCTGTCGCTAGCTACGACAGACCGCCTAAGATTATTTTTTTCAAAATGGAATGTTCAGTTAGGGGTACATGAAAAAGTAACTCACGACTTTGGAAGTAGTAAGTTAAGCCACCAGAAAAGGTTCATATTTGACAAATTCTTTTTCATTGCTAATGTACAATTCTAATTGTTGATGTTGCAAATGTATAGAGTTTTGATTGAACGACCAAATTTTTTTCAAAAAAAAATGTCGTCATTCCGTCATTTTGTTGTTTCAGCGTGGTTGTTCCCCGTTGGTTGTTCCTCCAGAAATTCCTTGTCCCAAGCTTCTTTTCCCTCAGCCTGTTGATTCAAATTCTCAGCCTGTTGATTCAAATCCTATGCTTGTTTGCGAATCTGGGAGCAGACGCGTCCGAATCTGGGACGAGAGACGTTCGAATCTGGGAGCAGATGCGTCCGTCTCTGGGAGCAGAGACGGTTGAACGTGGGATGGCGTTCGCTGACAAGTGGTAGGACAGAATTACCATAACTAAGTATGTTGTGTTGGAACGTGTTACGCGTGAAGGTCGTGATGAAGAAGGCGGAACTCGGCCATTTTTTCGTATTTCGTTCCCGGTCGTCCGTAGTTGGCGTAGGGATAAATGCTGATGCCGCCTCGTGGCGTGAAGATTCCCGTCACTTCGATGTATTTTGGATCCATCAGTTTGATGAGGTCCTTCATGATGATGTTGACACAATCTTCGTGGAAGTCGCCGTGGTTTCTGAAACTGAACAAGTAGAGCTTCAGGCTCTTGCTTTCCACCATTTTATGGTCGGGGAGATAGTTGATGCGTATTTCGGCAAAGTCGGGCTGCCCTGTGATGGGGCAGAGGCTGGTGAACTCAGGGCAGTTGAAGCGCACCCAATAGTCGTTGCCAGGGTGTTTGTTTTCAAAGCTCTCGAGGACTTCTGGGGCGTAGTCGTCGCGGTATTTAGTAGCCTTGCCTAAGGCTTGGAGGTTGTCGGATTCTCTGTTCATGATGGGGTGATTGTTGATGGTCGTGGCGTTCTGAGAAAAAACGGTTGGGAGAAGCGGTTGCTTCGTTGGATGATGATTTCAGAACAACCAGTTTTGTAATGTTGAAAGAATAAGTTCCTCAATTTTGCACCTGTATTTTTGAGCTATTTTTGAGCTTATTCGAAGGAGCAATGCGAGCATTGTGACTGAGAATAAGTTCGAAAAGAGCCGAAAAGGCAGGGGAGGAAATAAAATATTACTTGCCAACGGCAAAATTGCGGAAGTTATTTTTTCAACATTACTTATTGTATGCCTGCCATCAGAAACGACGGCAGAAGATTTCTTTTTTCTTCTTCGGAGAGAGAAAGATAGCGTTCCAGTCCCTCGCGGCGCAGTTTGCAGGCCGGGCAGTGCCCGCATCCGTCACCTTGTATGCCGTTGTAGCAGGTGAGCGTTTTTTCGCGTATCAGTTGCAACACGCCGAGGCGGTCGGCCAATGCCCATGTTTGGCATTTGTCAATCCACATCAGCGGCGTGTGGATGACATATTGCATGTCCATGGCTTCGTTGAGCGTCACGTTGAGGCTGCGGATGAAATTGTCGCGGCAGTCGGGGTAGCCCGAGAAGTCTGTTTGCGAAACGCCAGTCACGAGATGGCGGATGCCGCGCTCATGGGCGTAGACGGCGGCGATGCTTAGGAAGAAAAGGTTGCGGCCTGGCACGAAGGTGTTGGGAGGGCCTGCAGCGGGTTTTTCGCTGTCCATGACGATGCTGGTGTCGGTGAGCGAACAAGAAGTGGCCAATTGGCTGATGAAACTGGCGTCCATGCAGTCGAAGTGTACGTTGGCATCTTTGGCTATTTGGCGTGCGAGGTCAACTTCGTGTACGTGTTTCTGTCCGTAGGTGAAACTGAGAGCCCAGACTTCTTCGAAGTGGGCTTTTGCCCAAAAGAGGCAGGTGGTGGAGTCTTGCCCTCCGCTGAAAACAACGAGGGCGCGTTTGTTGTCGAGGTGTTGCATTGTTTCGGATGGGGAGGCGCTGTGGAAGAGGCCTCAAAGGATGTTGTGTGTGTTTGGGGGGATTGGGGCAGAAGCTTACATATCGGAAAGTTTCCAGACATTGTAAGAGATGCCCTTGTCGTAGGTGTCTTGTCCTTCGATGCGTTTCACGAATTTCACGACGCGTATGGTGATGGGAAGGGCGATGATTTCATAGACCGTTTTGAGAATGACTTGCGAAATCATCATGGCCGGCAAGATTTCCCAGGGCACAACGCCGCCTAAGGCCAAGGGGAAGAAAACGAGCGAGTCGGCAGATTCACCTACAATGGTTGAAGCGATGGCACGCAAGGAAAAGTTGCGTCCGTTGCTCCACAATTTCATGCGGCTCATCACGTAGGCATTCAGAAACGAACCGACCAGAAAAGCCAGAAATGAGGCTCCGGCAATGCGCGGGGCAAGGCCGAAAATGGCATGAAACCCTTCTTCGCCAGTCCAGTAGGGGGCGGCAGGGAGCAGGTCGGCTATCATTCCGAACAACACGAAGAGGAAGTTCATCATGAAGCCGAGCCAGATGATGAAGCGTGCGCGGCGATAACCCCACACTTCAACCATGCAGTCGTTGATGATGTAAGAAACGGGAAACACAATCAGTCCGGCAGTCATTTCCAGCGGACCGAACGTCACTTGCTTTGTCTCGAGCAAGTTGGCTGCAATTAAGCAGACACAGAAGAGCACTCCCATCAGCATGTAGGGGAGGCTCATAGTGAAGCGTTTTGTCATTTTATCTTGTTTTTTACGAGGTTTGTCAAGCACTCGGTTTAGCCCTCTCGGCAATCACGCGGCCGCGTTTGGGCTAAACAAGCTTTTGGGCAATGGTGGTACCATTACTTAATTCGGCTGCAAAGATAAGGAATTTGTATGGAATGAGCAAGCTTTGCTCGTGGAATACAGCAAATTAATAAGGTGCGACGAAGACCTGGGGCGAAGCACTGTAGCTCACTTTGCTCGCAAAGTGAGCTACAGTGCTGGTGCCGCAATAGATGATTATGTTGGCGCAGCGCAAATCTCCGCTGCGAGGGCGCTACCGCTAAGCTTGATTTTCTCTGTATTTTGAACACCCTATGCTTGAGGGGGCGCTGTGTGGCACATGGCTCATTGCATCAGAAAGTCGGCAACGAGAGGAAAATGGTCGCTGAAGCCGCCGTGGTAAATCGGTCCGAGGTAGGTGCGGAACGGCTTGACGCCGCCGTCGCTCTTGTCGGGCTCCGTCAGGAAGGGCGGGGCAAAGATTCGGCAGCGTGCAGGCGTCGTGTGGAGGCGCGAGGAAGGGCAAAGCAGTTGGCTGTTAACAATGATATGGTCGAGCTGGTTCCAACGTCCTTGGTATTTATAGGTGCCTCTGATGTCGGGTTTCGCCCGGAGGTTGGCCGACAGGACATAGAGCTGCTGCGTGCCTGGGGAGGTTTCCAGAGAGGCTGTCTCTGCTGTCTGGCCGGTGTATGGGTGTGCGTTAAGCATCTTGTTGATGCTGATGTCGGTGTGTTCGTCGTTGAAGTCGCCAAGGGCTATGAGGAGCGGGTTTTGCCGGCAGTTTGAAACACTGTCGATTTTATGCCGCAAGGTGCGTGCCGCCGTATATCGGAAATTGCGCGTGCTTTTGTTGCTGCCCCGACGGCTTGGCAGATGGCAGACGAAGACATCGAGCGTGTCGCCCGTTTGCAGCATTCCGGCAGCGTGCAGGATGTCGCGCGTTGAGCGGCCGTAGCTGGCATCAAAAGGAATGCGCAGGCTTTCGGCATGGAGAAGGCGGAAGCGGAAAGGCTGATAGAGCAGTGCCACGTCAATGCCGCGCGCGTCTTTGCTTTGCGTCACGAGATAGGCGTAGTCCAGTCGGCGTAGGATTGTTCGGCGGCACAGGTGGTTGACCACTGTGTCGTTTTCAACTTCACACAGTGCCACGAGGTCGACGGGGACGGCACCACCTGCAGCGGCAATGGTGCGAGCCAGTTTTTGCTGTTTGCCCCAATAGCGCGGACTGTTCCAGCGGCGGTTGGAACCGGGGAGAAATTCCTCATCGTTGAAGCCGGCATCGTGGAGGGTGTCGAAGAGGTTTTCCACGTTGTAGGTCATGACGCGGAACGTTTGTGTTTTTCCGCCTTCCGTCGTTGGGCGGGCTGACGGACTTGTGGCGTCGGCAGCGGGGAACTTGGAACGGTGCATGGCGAAGGAGACTGGCAGCGGAAGGCACACCAGCACGACTGGCAGCAGGGCCATGCGGAAACGGCAGCGGCTATTCATGGTGGTAGGGTTCGCCTTTGAGGATGGTCATGGCGCGATAGCATTGCTCCACGAAGAAGAGGCGCACCATCTGATGGGAGAACGTCATCTTAGAGAGCGAAATCTTTTCTTTGGCCAGCGCATAGATTTCCGGAGAAAAACCATAGGGGCCGCCAATGACAAAGACCAGGCGGCGGGCGCCAGATGCCATGCGTTGTTGCAGATATTTGGCATATTCAACGGAGCGAAATTCGCGGCCACCTTCGTCGAGCAGAACGAGGTGGTCGCCGTCTTTCAGAAGTTTGCGTATGGCTTCTCCTTCTTTGGTTTTTTGCTGTTCGGGAGTCAGCGCCTTGGTGTTTTTGAGTTCCGGGATGACTTCCATTTCGAAGGGAATGTAGTGCTTGAGTCTTGAAGTGTAGTCGGAAATCATGCCTTGCAAGGGGGCGCTGGTTGTTTTGCCGACAACGATGAGTTGGAGTTTCATATCTTGATGTAAACCGACAGAGTGGGGCGGCGTTTTTATTTTGATGTGGTGTAGAGGGGATTTTTACCATCACTAAACATAAAAGGTGTCCAATTTATCCTTGGACACCTTTCATGTAATTGCTTTGCGCTCCTGCTCACCATTACTTGGCGAGTTTGCGGGTGCGGCGTTTTGGCTTTTCAGTTTCGGTCGTTTCGATTTTCACGCCGGCCAATTCAGGGTCGATCATGATGCGTCCGCAGTATTCGCAAACGATGATTTTCTTGCGCATGCGGATGTCGAGCTGGCGCTGTGGCGGAATCTTGTTGAAGCAGCCACAGCAGGCACCGCGTTCTACGTAAACGATGCCCAAACCATTGTGTGAGTTATTGCGGATGCGCTTGAAGGCAGAAAGCAAGCGCGGTTCGATGGCGAGCTCCAGCGTCTGTGTTTTTTCGCGCAGGCGTTCTTCTTCGGCCTTGGTTTCGGCGGTGATCTCATCGAGCTCTGATTCCTTCACGCCGAGGTCAGCGCGGCGCTCTTCCAGTTTGTTCTTGCAGTTGGCAATGTCGTTTTCCTTACCAGCGATGGCCTTTTGTGCTTCGCCGATTCTCTTGTTGAGCAATTCAACTTCGAGCGTCTGGAATTCGATTTCCTTCGAGAGCGTGTCGTACTCGCGGTTGTTTTTCACATCGTTGAGCTGGCCTTTATAGCGCGTGATTGCAGCCTGTGCTTCATCGATTTTGTTTTTCTTGGCCTCAATGTCTTGGTTGAGCGCTACGATGTCGTCGTCGTATTTTTTCAGACGCGTGGTCAAACCCTCAATCTCGTCTTTAAGGTCGCTTACTTCCAAAGGAAGTTCGCCGCGAAGCGTTTTGATTTTGTCAATTTCTGAAAGCATTGTCTGCAACTGATAGAGGTTCTTCAGCTTCTGTTCAACAGACATGTCTGCAACGTCTTTCTTAGCCATAATGATAAATGCTTATTTATATGTGTTTCTTTTAAAAATCTTTGTGGGGCGTGCCAGGGGCTTTAAGCGGAGTCGCCTTTCTTGGGGCTTGCCCTATAGGTATTGAATCGGATTGGTGTTCACCTCCGTCAGAAAGAGCGGCAGGGAAGGGAGGCTTTGCGAGAGGATGTCGCGCAGGAGCTGTATGGTGTACTGTTCGCTTTGGTAGTGTCCCAAAACGCCTATCCAAATTTCGCTTTCATGCCCGAAATAACGGTGGTAGCCCATTTCTCCGGTGAGGAAAACGTCGGCTCTGGCTTCAATGGCTTCGTCGATGAGAAAGTCTCCGGCACCGCCGCACAAGGCGATGCGTTTGACGGGACGTTGAGGCCCATTGTTGTGCATCAGGCATTCAACACCGAATATTTTTTTCACCTCTTTAAGGAAGTCCATCGCTTGGCATTCCTTTGGCAGGTTGCCGATGATTCCGCTTCCGCCTTGTCCGTCTGGCAGCGGTTGCAGAAACTTTGTGTCTTGCAGGTTGAGCTTCTCTGCAATGCGGAAATTCACGCCTGCGGGGGCATTGTCGAGGTTGGTGTGGGCGGCATAGATGGCAATGTTTTTCTGGATGGCACGCTGCATGCAACGCGTCACCTGCGTGCGTCCGTCTACGCATTTCACACCGCGAAACAGGAGCGGATGGTGTGCCACAATCATGTTGCAGCCTTTGCGCTCAGCTTCGTCGACAACGTCTTCAGTGACGTCTAAACACAATAAGACCCCTGACACTTCTTGCGCTCCTGTTAATCCAATCTGCAGGCCTGCATTATCGTAGCTTTCCTGCAGCGGCAGAGGCGCAAACCGTTCAAGGGTCTGGGTGACTTCCTTTATTTGCATATCTCTTGAGATGATTTTCACGGCAAAGTTACTAATTATTTGTGAGATACACGTGGGGAGATGGGCAGTTTTTCGCGCTGGGTGGCGTGGAAAACTTCAAAATGGGGTTTCGGAGTTAGTAATGGTAAAAAAATAACTTGACCAATTTTTGAGGATTAAGGAGTTGTTTCTTATGCCCTGTCTTTTTGCCGTTTTTGAAATTTGTCATCGGTCACATAGCCCGCTATGCTCCCTCTTCCAAATTCCAAAACCAACAAAAATACAGGTCAAAATTGGTCAACTTATTCTTTCACCATTACTTATTGGTCTTTGTTTTTCACGTAGCCCTGATATTTTTCGGGCAGGTCGGCCATGATGGTGTCATAGCTGGCTTTCATGGTCTGGTTGATGTCGGCAATGCCCTTGCCTTGCGGCATGATGGGTTTGTGGATGACGAGGCGCATGCGGTGGAAATTGACGAAATTGAAGCCGGCCATGCGGGGCAGCACGTCGAACGAGCCATCGATGGTGATGGGGACAACGGGCAACTGGAGTTCGTCGGCCAACTGGAAGGCGCCTTTGCGGAAAAGGCCCATGTGGCCAGTGAAGGTGCGCGACCCTTCTGGGAACACCACGAGGGAGGTGCCGTGCTGGAGTGTGTTGCGGGCGTTGTCGATGGTTTCCTGGATTTTCTTCGGACCGGATTTGTCGACGAAGATGTGGTGGGCTCTCTCGCAGGCATAGCCAACCAGGAAGATGCGGCGCAGGGCTTTCTTCATCATCCATTTGAAGTTGCGGCCCAAGAAGCCGTAGATGAGGAAGATGTCCATCGGACCTTGGTGGTTGGCTACAAAAACGTAGCTTTGATGGCGGTCGATGTGTTCGCGTCCTTCAATCTTGATGGGGAGCAGGAGGATGCGGCAGATGAAGACCGACCACAGTTTGCCTGGGTAGTAGCCCCAGAAATGTGCGCTGCCAATGAAGCAGCCGATGATGGTGGCGAGAGCTGTCAAGACGGTTGCAATCAAGCCCAGGGGGAGGGCGATGCACAATTGGTAGATTCTGTATAGAAATTTCATAAGTGTGTTATTGGCGTGAGATGGTTTGTGAGTGGGTGTTCAGATAATCTGGTTTTTCCATGTATCTGCTCACCTGCTTAGTGATGGTGAAAGAATAAGTTGATGTCAAGTTATTTTTCACCATTATTTAAGGGGTGTTCTATAAATTAGTTTTAATGGAGATTCTTTATTTAGGATTGACTTGGCCGCTTTTACAGTTCTCACTCGCATCTTGCTGTATTTCAAAGACTCACATAGCTCGCTATGCTCGTCTTTGAAATACAACAATCTGCTTCGCGATAAATGTAAAATCGGCTCAAGCTAATTTATAGAACACCCCTTAATTGAATGACGTTGATTTCAGGCCAGGCTCCCAGTCGGAAAGGAAGCAGAACTTCGCCTGTGCCGAGGCTGACGTAGAGCGTATGGCCATTTTGGTCGGTGTATTCACCGCCCCATTCTTTATAAAACCAGGAGGCGGGGGAGAAATTGCCGATTTTAAACTGCATGCCGTGGGTGTGGCCTGAGAGGGTTAGCGGAATGGTGGTGTTGGGGACGACTTGGCGGTGCCAGTGGGAAGGGTCGTGCGAGAGGAGGATTTTGAAGCAGTTGTCTTTCAAATTCCTTTGTGCACGTGGCAGGTCGGCCAAAGCGGGGAAGGGCGGCCGCCCGTCATTTTCCACTCCGATGATGGCAATGCTGTCGTTGCCGCGCCGGATGATGTGATTGTCGTTGAGCAGCAAATGCCAGTTTATGGCGCGTTGCCGGTTTTGCAGGCGGCGGATGTCGGCCAGACTGTCGAGGGGCGATTCCCAGCGGAAATATTGCGCGTAGTCGTGGTTGCCCATGATGGAGATGACGCCGTCTTTGGCTTTCAGTTGCCGAAGAATCGGTTCGAATTCGTAGATTTCCTCCGCATGGTAGTTCACGAGGTCGCCGGTGAAGACGATGAGGTCGGGGCGTTGCGCGTTGACGCTGTCGACGATGTTGCGGACCACTTGTGGCTGTCCGTGCAGGGTGCCGACATGGAGGTCCGACAACTGGACGATGCGGTAGCCGTTGAAGGCTGGGGGGATGCGGCGGTCGGTGTAGGTGTAGTGTTTCACAACCAAATGCCGGTAGCCGCCCGTCATGCCATAGGTCATGGCGGCGAGGCTGAGTAGGGAGGTGATGACAGCCGCGATGTTGATGGCATGGGAAATGCGCGGTGCGCGGCGTTTTGCCAGTTGTCCTAACCCGAGCAGCAAGGCCAGTAGGGCCTGAGGCACCAGAAATGTGAGCGTGACGGAGAGCAGTTGCCCTTTCCAGTGGTCGGCGGCCATGGAGTAGCTCTCATTGGCGGCGGTCAAGATCAGGAGTAGCGAGAGTGTTGCCGACGGTGTGTAGACAAGCCATCGTTTCCATCCTTTGACGTGGCGGTGCCACCATAGGCGGTCGATGCCCCATGCGGGAAGCATTAGCAGAACTACGAGCGGGATGAGAATGCGTAGTATCATAAGTAGGTGGTCAAAATTATTTTTATATATGTGCCAAGAGCATTATTTTTACATTTGAAACGTCCTCTCGGGCGCATCTACTTACCTTGTTTTCAGTCGCAATGCCCGCATTGCTCCTTCACCCAAGGTGGCGTATCTGCATCCCGATAGAACATTTCAAATGTAAAAATAATTCTGACCACCTACTTATATATAGGTGATGTCATATATATAAGTAGGTGTTTTACGGAATATCAGATATCCTTGAGATTTCCAACCAGATAGCGTCTGACATCATCGGGAAGCAGGCCGCGGCGTTTTGCATAGTCGCAAAGTTGCGCCTCGTCAATGGTTCCGATGCTGAAATGGCGCGTTGCTGGGTGTCCGAGCATCAGTCCGGCTACGGCGGCGTGGGGTTGCATCATGCCGTTCTCCGTGAGGGTAATGCCGATGCGCTCCAAGGGGAGGATTTTGGCGAAGTCGAAGATGAAACTTTGGTCGGGCATGGAGGGGTATCCGATGGCGGGCCGGCGCCCTTGGTATTTCTCCGAGAAAAGTTCTTGACAGGAGAAACGCTCGTTGGGGGCATATCCCCAAAACGTTTGCCTCACTTGCTCATGGAGCCGCTCAGCTGCCGCTTCGGCCAGACGGTCGGAGAGCGTTTGTACCAACAGGCGTTTGAAGTCGTCATGGTCATAAAGATGTTCCATAGAGGCTTCGGCGGCAGTGGCAAAAAGTCCGATGACGTTGCCGATGGGCAAATCGTGTATCTCAGCGTCGGAGGGCGGGCGGTGTGGACTGACAAAATCGGCCAGGCAGAGGTATGGGGCGTTTTTTTGTAGGACTTGTTGCTGGCGCAGGAAACACAGGCGGCGCGGTGTCGTGCCGTCGGGGGGTGCCGCCACCATTACGTCGTCGCCGTCGCTCCACGCTGGAAACAATCCGACGATGCTGTTTATGCGGCAGTTTTTTGATGACAGCGTTCTCAACATCTGTTGAGCTTCGGCATAGAGATTGATACTCTCGCGGGCTTGTGCCTGGTCGGATTCCGGAAATTGTGCCTGCCAGGCACCACGACATCCCGGACAATTGTGCACTTGTGTCACTGTGGCGAAGCGCGGCGGCATGCCCCATGCGTGGAAGAAGTATATCCAGTTGATGTAGGGCGCGAGTTCCGTAATGGTATATGCTTGGATGTGGAGCATGGCTGGTTGGGTGGTTTTGGCTTATGGGGTTGCCGGTGTGGGCTTTTCGGGAGAATGGATTTGAGATTTCTGCTTGCTTGTCAGATGGGGAGTTATCGGTCGAAGGTCACAGGCTGTCCGCGGAATGCCTCGTTCGTGATGCGGCCTTGGTTGTATAGCAGGAAACCGTTGCAATAGGTCTTCTCAACGCGCCAGTTAAAGACGTGTCCCTCCATCGGACTCCAGTTGCACTTGCTCTCAATGCGGTTGGGCGTCAACGTCCAAGGAGCGTGCGGGCGCAACAACACGAGGTCGGCTTTATAGCCTTCGCGCAAGAAGCCGCGCAGTTCGACATTAAAGAGGCGGGCTGGGGCGTGGCACATGAGTTCAACGAGACGCGTCATTGGGAGTATGCCCTTGTCGACCAATTCAAGCATAGACACGAGAGAAAATTGCACCATCGGCATGCCGGAGAGCGCTTTGGTCGCACCGCCGATTTTCTCATAGATGGCGTGTGGAGCATGGTCGGTGGCGATGGTGGCGGCTGTTCCGTCGTTCAGCGCTTTGCGTAGGGCTTCGCGGTCGGCTTTGGTCTTGACGGCTGGATTGCATTTGATGCGGGCTCCGAGGCGGGCATAGTCTTCGTCGCAGAAGAGCAGGTGTGGCACGCAGATTTCGGCCGTTATGTTGGGATGTTCCGGAGAGAACAATGCCAACTCGCGTTCCGTTGATATATGGGCCACATGCAGGCGCGTTCCGTATTCTTTGGCCAGTTCAACGGCTTTCGTTGTTGATGCAACGCAGGCTTCTTCGGAGCGGATGAGCGGATGAAACTTGATGTCTGGGTCTTCCCCGTTCTTTTCCTTGCAGGCCTTCATGTTGTCGTTGATGATTTGGCTGTCTTCACAATGAACCATGACTGGCATTTTTGACACTTGGAAAATCTTGCGGAGCGCTTTGTCGTCGTCGACAAGCATGTTTCCAGTTGAGGCTCCCATGAAGAGTTTCACGCCTGCCACCTTTCTCGGGTTCAGATGAAGCAGTGCATCGGTGTTGTCGGTTGTGGCTCCCAAGAAAAATCCGTAGTTGATGCAGCATTTCTTTGCTGCGATGGAGAATTTCTCGCGCAAGGCTTCGGTGGTGGTGGTCTGCGGTTTGGTGTTCGGCATGTCGAAGACGGTGGTGACACCGCCTGCTGCGGCGGCTCGGCTATCGCTTTCCATGTCGGCTTTGTAAGTCAGTCCAGGATCGCGAAAATGTACGTGTTCGTCCATAACGCCGGGGATGAGGTAGCATCCTTCTGCATCGATGATGGCATCTGTGGCGATGCTTGAATAGTCGACTTCACCTTCGAATATTCGTCCGATGTGTTCGTTCTCGATGAGGAGCGCGCCTTTAAATTCGCGTCCTTCGTTCACCATGATGACATGGTCAATCAGTAGTCTGCGTTGCATGTTGTTCTCGTGGTTGGTTGCAGGGCAGGGGATGGTGTGCTTAGAGTTTCCAAGGTTTGCTCGGTGGATTCTCAGGCTTGCTTGGTGGCAAGCATTTTGATGCAATGCACCGTGCCGCATGCGCCTTATATAGTATATGCGTAAAGGTGGAGCTGTATTGAGCCCCACCTTTTTTCATATTATTGTGTTCAGGTCTTTTTTTCGAAAAAATGATTTCAAGCAGGAAGAGCCGGGATTTTATTTTCTCGGTTTGATTTTGCCGCAGATGGCCGCCCAGCGAAGGCGTACCACGCCGAAGAGCGCTTCGCCAAAGATGCCTCCGCTCATTTTGCTCGTTCCAAGCTGGCGGTTGACAAAGATAACAGGCACTTCCTTGATTTTGAATCCGAGTTTATAGGCCGTGAACTTCATTTCAATCTGGAAGGCGTAGCCCTTAAAGCGGATGGCATCGAGGTCGATGGTCTCAAGCACTTTGCGGCGATAGCATTTGAATCCAGCCGTGGTGTCGTGGATGGGAACGCCCGTCACGATGCGCACATATTTTGAAGCATAATAGCTCATCAGCACGCGTCCCATAGGCCAGTTGACAACGTTTACACCGCTTACGTATCTGGAACCGATGGCAACGTCGTAGCCGTCTTTCGCGCAAGCGTTGTAGAGTCGTGGCAAATCGTTGGGGTCGTGGCTGAAGTCGGCATCCATTTCGAAGATGTAGTCGTAGCCATGTTCCAGCGCCCATTTGAATCCGGCAATGTAGGCCGTTCCAAGACCCAGTTTGCCTTGGCGCTCAACGAGGTGCAACTTGTCTTTGAACTCTCCAGCCATGAGCCGCTTGACGATGTCGGCAGTGCCGTCGGGCGAACCGTCGTCAATGATAAGTATTTCAAAATCGTGTGCTTCCAGTCCGCGGACGGCGCGGATGATGCTCTCAATATTTTCTTTTTCGTTGTAGGTCGGTATGATAACGACGCTATCACTCTTTTCCATATATGACGTTTGTTTGTATTCTGATTATGGGGTGGCTTGAAAATCTCCAGAGAACGGCTCGTGCTCTTTCGCAAAACGGCTCGTGCTTTGATGGCAGAAATCGGGGACCTCCCTTATGCAAGTACAAAAGTACGATTTATGGTTATATGTGCCAAGGATTATGCCGTTAAACTTTCTTCTTTGGGTATTTGTAGTAGCGTTGAGGAAGCGTTATGGTAGTGCTGTGGTAGCGTTATTACCGCATTGCTGTTGCGTTGTTGCGCGGTGCAGGAGGCGTGTTGTTGGAACATTCCTTAATGGGGTAGTTTGAAAAAAACTTTTAGGAGGAATATGGTGTTGTCCAACCCCTAAAAAGGCAAGTGTGGAAGACATTTTTGCACGAAAGGGCGGGTTGTATGCAATTTATTTGCACAAAGATTTTGTTGCTGTGCAGATTAATTGTACTTTTGCCGCCGATTTTACCAATTAAACAGAAGAATGAAGCAATTTTCAATTCTCGCAGCCTCTTTGCTGATGGCTGCAACCACTGCGCAGGCTGGTGGTTACTTGACGAACACGAACCAGAGCGTTAATTTCTTGCGTAATCCTGCGCGTGATGGTGCCATCGGCATTGACGGTGCCTATTCCAATCCGGCTGGCGTTGGTTTTATGTCGGTTGGTTGGCATTTGGGATTCGACATACAGAGTGCTTATCAGAGCCGAACGACGACTTCTTATTTCGGTCCGCAGAATGCTGGCCCGTTTGCGCTCGGAACGGTCAACGGCGTGCGCAACAATCCTGACGGTGTCAAGCGTTTTAACGGTAAGGCCTCGGCTCCTGTGATGCCGTCTCTCAACTTGGCTCGCGTGGGCGAAAAGTGGTTTGCTACATTCCATTTTGGTGTGACAGGTGGTGGCGGAAAGTGTAACTTCTCCGATGGTCTGCCTTCTTTTGAAAGTCAGGTGGCCATGGTGCCGGTGTTGGTCGGCGCTTTGAGACCAGGTGTGGTGAGCGGTTATTCTTTCGATACGCACATGCAGGGCCGCCAGTATTATTTCGGCGGTCAGTTTGGCGTCGGCTATCGCATCAACCCGAATTTGAATGTCAATGTGGGTGGACGTGTCATTTATGCCAACTGTAACTATTATGGCTACGTGCGCAACATCAATGTAGAAGTGCAGGGACCTGCTGGCGCTGTCAATATGCCGGCTGCGAAATTCTTCCAGTCGCAGGGATTGCCTGATTTCGCTTCCCTGGTTGGAGACCGCGAACTCAACTGCGACCAGAGCGGATGGGGATTCACGCCGATTGTTTCTGTCGATTACAAAACGGGACGCTGGAACCTTTCTGCCAGATATGAGTTTAAGACACGTTTGAGACTAAAAAACCGCAGCGGTGTGAACACAAGCGGTTTGGACGAGTTTGACGACGGACTGCATGTGGCAGCCGACATTCCCGCCATCCTGGCGCTCGGTGCACAGTATGAAATCATTGACGGATTGCGTGCCAATGGCGGATTCCACTATTATTTCGACCGTCAAGCTACGCAGCACAACAGTCGTCATGAGCAGCTTAAGAACGGCGGTTGGGAGGTTTTGGCCGGAATGGAATATGACCTCTCTAAGCGTTGGACGGTTAGCGCCGGATGGCAGTCAACAAAATATGGTTTGGGAAAAGACAGCCGTTTCATCACAGATATGAGCTTTGTGACTAACTCAAACTCCGTTGGTCTTGGAGCTGCCTTCCGCCTAAAAGAGCGCGTGAAACTCAATGTGGCGTATTTCAAGACCTTCTATCAGCACTACCGTAAAGACATGGCCGACTATTGCGATATGAAGCAGAAGTTCAATGGCATGTTGAAGCCGATGGCCAAACAATTGCAGACTGGCATCACCCAGTGTCAGGCGATTTTGAGGAATCCAGGTTCAACGGAAGTGGAACGCGCCGAAGCCACGGGGAAACTTCAGACCTACCAACACGAGGCAGGAGCGCTCACGCAGATTGCTACGGGTCTCAGAAACTACTCAACGACAGGTTACGACAATTTCCACCGCACCAACGATGTCTTTGGCGTAGGTTTGGAGATTGATTTCTAACGCAGGGCTCACTTATTTTATGCTTTAAACAACCCCACATATTATATTCTACAAAATGAAGGAGACAAGCGATGTGCGATTTGCAAACATCCGCTTGTCTCCTTCTTTCGTTTAGCACGTTGGATTTATGCAGGCTCAACAGAATAGTACTGAGATTGTACGAGTCATTTAAAAGCTCCTGCATTTTCGCAATGAAATCAGCGCACCATTCTTGCCCCCTTATAAAAATCGTCCTGCCCCTTATAAAATAATTAATGGAGACACCGGTATTCCGAGCCTCCATTAACCAACACAAAAACTAAACTAGACTTAACTAAACTAATCAAGATGTTGTCATCACGACAAGATTTAATTCGCAAATGTAAATAAATGATTGCAATCGTAGCGCTTTCTTATGGTTTTTTCTTACGCAACGAAAAGGTATTTAACACCTGACGGTTTTATTGAGCAAATAATGGTCAAGAATTGTCATTGCAGCCATCGCTTCAACGATAGGTACGGCGCGTGGAAGTACGCATGGGTCGTGGCGTCCGCGTGCCTTGACAATGGTTTCCTTTCCGTGGATGTCCACAGTTTGTTGTTCGCGCAGAAGCGTTGCCACGGGCTTGAATGCTACGCGGAAACAGATATCGGCTCCGTTGCTGATGCCGCCTTGAATGCCTCCGCTGTGGTTTGTCCGTGTGGTGATGCCGCCGTGTCCGTTGGGGATGAAGATATCATTTTGTTCGCTGCCGCGTGCGCAAACGCCGGCAAATCCCTCGCCATATTCAAATCCCTTGACCGCGTTGATGCCGAGCATGGCCGCGCCCAGTTCGGCATGCAGTTTGCCGAAAGCCGGCGATCCAAGTCCAACGGGGCAGCCTTGTACCACGCAGGTGATGATGCCGCCGATGGTGTCGCCGTCGGCTTTGACTTCCGAGATGAGTTGCGCCATTTCTGCGGCCTTTTCCATATCAGGGCAGCGCACGGCGTTTTGTTCAATTTGGCTGAAGTCGAGTTCATGGTAGTCGCGTTGCAGGCAAATCGGGCCGACTTGCGATGTGTATGCCGTGATGTTTATGCCGAGTTGTTTCAGCACGAGTTTGGCCAAAGCGCCGCCAACACAGCGGGCGATGGTTTCACGTGCCGACGAGCGTCCGCCTCCACGATGGTCGCGGAGGCCGTATTTGCAGAAATAAGTGTAGTCGGCATGACTTGGGCGAAACGTGTCGCGCAAGTTGTCGTAGTCGTCAGAATGTTGGTTTTCGTTGCGTACAAGAAAACCTATGGGGCAACCCGTGGAGCGTCCCTCGAAAACGCCAGACAGCAATTCGACGCGGTCTCCCTCTTTTCGTGAAGTGGTGAGTTTGCTTTGTCCCGGTCGGCGTCGGTTGAGCTCTTCTTGTATGAAATCAAGGTCAATCTCAATGCCGGCAGGCATGCCGTCAACAACACCTCCGATGCCTGGGCCGTGGCTTTCTCCGAAGGTTGTCAGTCTGAATAGATGTCCAAACGTGTTCATGGGGTGTTTGCTTTGAATGTTGGATGTGAAAAATCGAGCGCCGCAAAGCGCCCGATTTTGAAATTGCTATAATTGAAAAGATAATGTCGGCTTAGTGGCAGTGTCCGTGTCCGCCTCCGCAGCATCCTTCGCCGTGGTGGTGTCCTTCGTGTTTGCCGCAGCATTCGCCATCGCCATGTCCTTCTCCGTGGCATCCGCCTTCACAGCCGCCGCAGTTTCCGCCGCAACCTTCGCCGCTCATTCTGTTGATGAGATCTTTGATTTCCTCGTTGGTTGCTTCGCGTGAAGTGACAACCTGTCCTTTGAAGTGGAGGGCTTTGCCGGCAAGAGGGTGGTTGAGGTCAACGACCACTTTGTCTTCCTTGACATCCGTGATGAGGCCTTGGAAACGGTTGCCGTCGGCATTCACCAAAGGAACGATGTTGCCAGGATAGATGGTGTTTTTGTCAAATTTCCCGTCGATGCAGAAGACAGCCTTGTCGAGTTCGATGACGTGTTCTTGAATGTATGGGCCGTATGCCTCGTCAACAGAGAGCGTGAAGTCGAAATTGTCACCTTCGTTCAGTGCGGCGATGTGGCTTTCAAAAGCGTCGAGGGCTACACCAAGTCCAGAGATAAACTGGAAGGGATGTTCTGCCGGAGCTTTCTCCACGAGTTCGTGGATGCCCTTTTCGTTGTCGGTGTAGAGTTCGTATGCAACGCTGATGTACTTGTTTGGTTGTTCCATTTTTATATGTTTTCTTGTTTGTAAAAATTCTGTCAGAGGGAAGGGGGCTGTTCGCTTTGTATTTACTGCTGCCCGCTTCGTTTTTATAGATGAATGGCGGTCTTGGCAAACTGCTGGCAACGCTTCAGCAATGGCGTTGGGGGTGTGCAAGGAAAACCTTTTCACACCGCTTACGTCAACGCCAAATTAAATTCACGTATGAGGTTGACCAAAGCCGGGCTTCTCTTCATCATCGATTCCAAAACCTCCTTACGCGTGTATGCTTTCCGCTCTTCAGCGTGTTTGATAAGTCGGTAGTTGAGAGTGATGTGTGAATTGTGGAGGCTCGTTTGCAGATGCTTCGTCAGAGACTCTTTGATTGGGTTCATGAAGCGGATGACCTGCTCGTTTTCAACGGGAATGTCAATTGTCCAGTTGTCAGCGATGGCTGGTTCGATGTTCTTCATGCGCCCAGCCAGTGCGGCCTGCTCTTTCGGAAGCGACAAGGCGTAGCGATACCACTGGTAAGAGAGGTCGCTCATATCAAACGGTTGGCATTCTTCGACGCCCGTCGTTTGTACCGGACTGGCAACTTGCTTCGTAGTTTGAACGTTTTGCTGTTGTCTGTAGTGTTCCGGACGAATGGAGAGCGTGACGATTGGGCGTGCCGATGTTGGCTGATTTTGTGCCATTGGCATCGGCGGCATTTGGTGTGCTGCCGGTTGTTGGACCTGTTGTTGAATCTGTTGTGGCTCCACCGCCGTTTGAGGAGTGTGCGGTGTTGTTTGCGTTGTTGCTGTGTTTGCGCTTACTGCCGCAGAAGTTGCGGTTTGCGGTGCGGCCGGTTTTGTGGCGGCCTGCTGCTTTTTGAATAGGGGTTTAAGACGTTTCGTAGGGCCAAGCCCACAGCTCTCGTCGTCATCTCCTTGTGCGATTTCAATCAAGGTCAGTTCCACCAATAAGCGCTTGTTGCTGCTGGTGCGGTAACTCAGGTCGCAGCGGTTGCAGAGTCTGAGCGCATGGAAGAGAAATTTCGGTTGGCAGCGTGCTGCTTGTTCTTTATAGCGTTCGCGCACCGAAGCCGCCACTTCGAGCAGTGGCAGAGTCTGTTCGTCATGGCTGACGAGCAAGTCGCGGAAATGCGTTGCGAGCCCGTTGACAAACAAATTCCCGTCGAATCCCTTTGAGAGAATATCGTTGAGCGTTAGCATTGCAGCTGGAATATCCGGTTTGAGCAGCTGGTCGGTGATTTTGAAGTAATAGTCGTAGTCGAGCACGTTGAGGTCTTCAATCACCTTCTTATAGGTGATGTGGCCATTTGAATAGCTCACCACCTGGTCGAAAATCGACATAGCGTCGCGCATACCGCCGTCGGCCTTGTGTGCAATGATGCCGAGCGCTTCTTCTTCATATTCTATGCCTTCCTTTTCTGCCACATGTTTGAGATGGTTGACGATGTCAGTCACCTCCATTCGGTTGAAGTCATAAATCTGGCAGCGGCTCAAGATAGTCGGCAGGATTTTGTGCTTCTCCGTTGTGGCCAAGATGAAGATGGCGTGTGAGGGCGGTTCTTCAAGCGTTTTCAGAAAAGCGTTGAACGCCTGTGACGAGAGCATGTGCACCTCGTCGATGATGAATACTTTATAGCGTCCCACTTGCGGTGGCATCATCACCTGTTCGATGAGTGAGCGGATATCTTCAACCGAGTTATTTGAGGCCGCGTCAAATTCGTGTATGTTATAGCTTCGTCCCTCGTTGAAAGCCTTGCAGCTTTCACATTCGCCACATGCTTCGCCGTTTTCTTTCGGGTGAAGACAGTTGATTGTCTTGGCAAAAATGCGGGCACATGTTGTTTTGCCTACACCGCGCGGACCGCAGAACAGGTAAGCATGTGCCAGTTTCCCTGAGGCAATGGCATTCTTGAGTGTAGTGGTCAAGGCATGCTGCCCAACAACGGTGTCAAACGTGTCAGGGCGGTATTTGCGTGCCGAAACGATATAGTTGTCCATATTTATATTGACGTATATACCTTATTTATATATAATAGGTGCTCTGATGGCTGAGGTGCAGCCTATCTTCTGCAAAGGTAGTGCAAACCGAATGCAGAGCGTCAAGCTTGCTTGTTCGCTATGCTGAGGTGTAGCCTATCTTCTGCAAAGATACAATATTTAATTGAACCAATCTGAATAACTGCCCCTTCAAAATTAAAACAGGACAGCAACTTGTTGTCAAAATCCTTATAAAATGCTTTGCAGACTGATGAATGAAAACTACCTTTGCACCCGGGTTTATAGCCCCACCTATGTAAATAGTATTTTAAAAACAATAAATTCAATATGAAGAGACAATTGTTAGTTGCCACGTTGGCCGTAATGGCCTTAGGTGCGAGTGCTCAGCAGTACACCGTCAGTGGCAAGGCCCCAAAGGGAGTTGCTGTCGTATATCTTCAGAGCGCCGAGTCGCGTCAGATTGACAGTACGATGGTTAAAAACGGACAGTTCTCCTTTAGTGGAGACGCCAAGGGAAAGATGTTTGCCTATGTCCGTGCGAAGAAAACACACTCTGTGCCTGTCGTTTTGGACGGCAATGTGAAGGTTGACATTGAAAACCAAACCACCAGCGGAACTGCTGAAAACGAAGCCCTGACACGCTGGTCGGCCAGCCACAACGCCAAAATAGCCCGCTTGACGGTTTTGTCAAAAGAATACAACAGCTACCGCGAGAAGGGACAGGTGCCAGACAGCATCGGCCTTCGCATCAACAATGAGTATAAGTCAATTGTGGAAGCTATGGTGGCAGAGGTGAAGAAGTGTATCGAAGAAAATCCCAAGGCCATCTTCCCAGCTATCTTGTTTCGTTCGGTGGCCGGCGATATGCCACGTGAGGAAATCATTGCCATTGCTGACAAGAAACCCGCGTTTTTCGAAACCAGCATGATGGCCCCCATGCATAAGGCTATCAACGGATGGAAACATCAGGTGAAGGGTTCGCCGATGGTTGATTTCTCTTGTGCCGATACAACCGGCGTGGAACGCAAACTCTCAGAATTTGTGGGACACGGAAAATACGTGCTAGTCGACTTCTGGGCCTCTTGGTGTGGTCCTTGCCGTAAGGAAATGCCCAATGTGAAGGCCGCCTATGCCAAATACCACGACAAGGGTTTTGATATTGTCGGCGTGTCGTTCGACAATAACAAAAAAGCATGGACAGGTGCCATCAAGCATTTGGACTTGCCTTGGCACCACATTTCCGACCTCAAGGGCTGGGGATGTGTGGCTGGCGAAGCCTATGGCATCAACAGTATCCCGGCAACCATCCTCTTTGATCCGCAGGGAAAGGTGGTGGCAACAGGATTGCGCGGTGAGGAACTTGATAAAACGCTTTCTGAATTGCTCAAATAAAATTTAGAAACAAGTCTCGATTCTGATGCGGAAGCGGTGGGCTGCTGGACTCCGCGTCAGAATCGAGGCTTTGTTTTTGCCTTTGTCTAACGGGCGGAGTGCTGGAACCAGAGTAAGTAATGAGAACAGGACACCATAAACGTGTCTGCCGAAACATATTTCCAGTGTCTCAAGCCCATTCTGAAACCAGATTACATACATTAATATATGACACTTCAAAAACTTCTCGGATTTGACAAGCAAAAAATGTCGGTGAGGGTGGAAGTTATTGGCGGATTGACCACATTCCTGACCATGTGCTACATCTTGGCCGTCAATCCCGCCATCCTTTCCACGACCGGAATGGACAAGGCCGCGCTTTTCACCGGAACAGCCGTTGCAGCCGGCGTGGCCACCGTGTTGCTGGCCTTCATGTCAAGGCTCCCGTTTGCGCAGGCGCCGAGCATGGGGCTGAACGCCTTTTTTGCTTTTACGCTCTGCCAAGCCATGGGTCTGACGTGGCAGCAGGCATTGGCCGTTTTGCTTGTGGAGGGCATACTCTTCATTCTCATCACGTTTCTCAACGTGAGAGACCTCATCATGCAGTGCATCCCCAACAACTTGCGCTATGCCATCTCAGCCGGCATCGGTATGTTCATCGCCTTCATCGGATTGAAAAACGCGCACATCATTGTGGCCGACCCCGACACGTTTGTTCGTCTGGGCCGTTTTTCCAATGAATGTCTGCTCGGCATTTTCTCCATCCTCTTCAGCGGCTTGCTGATGGTGCGAGGTGTGAAAGGCGCATTGTTCTACAGCATTTTGATTGCCACCGTTGTGGCCATCCCGATGGGTGTCGTCTCGATGCCAGAGTCATGGAGTCCCGTCTCTCTTCCCCACAGCATGGCGCCCGTGTTCTGCCAGTTTGACTTCTCGGCCTTCGTCAATCCCGAAACGGGATTCTTCAATCTCAAGATGATCATGGTGATTTTCTCCCTCCTCCTGGTCAACATCTTCGACACGCTCGGCACCTTGGTGGCGTTGGTTCAGAAAACCGGCCACTCTGTTGAAGGTAAGGAAACGCCAGAAATGAAGCGTGCCATGATGAGTGATGCCATCGGTACGACGGTTGGCGCTTTCTTGGGGAGCAGCACCATCACCACCTACATCGAAAGTGCTTCCGGCGTGGCAGAGGGAGCGCGTAGCGGACTGACCGCGCTGGTTGTTGGTGCCTTGTTTTTCATCTCCATTTTCTTCGCCCCGCTCTTCCTGCTCATCCCTGCTGCCGCAACGAGCGGCGCATTGGTGATGGTTGGCGTGCTGATGGTTGATTCCGTCAAGAAAATCAATCTCGAAGATGTGAGTGAGTCGTTTCCAGCTTTCATCACCATGATCACGATGGTGCTGTGTTATTCCATTGCCGACGGCATTTGCCTTGGCATCTTGAGCTACGTCATCATCAAGCTCTGTGCCGGAAAATGGAAAAACCTCAACGTCACGTTGGTGGTGTTGGCTTTATTGTTTATTATAAATTACGCATTAGGATGATGTCTTTTAAAAAATCATTGCTTTTCTTTTCGCTGCTTCTCTGCAGCGCGTTCACTGCCAAGTCGCAGGTGAACATGCAGGTGTTCTACGATTTCGGTTCCGACCGCAAGTTTACCACCCTGACGCTCGAAATGTTCAAGGGCGACAAATGGGGTAACACCTATTTCTTTGTAGACACCGATTTCAATTACGACCAGCACGTTGAGGGTCCCAACCTTGCGCCGGGCGGCTCCTATTTGGAAATTGCCCGTTGCCTGAATTTTTGGCAAAACACCAAACTGGCGCCTTTGAGCCTTCAGGTGGAATACAACGGCGGCATCACGCGCAGGTATCCAATCAACAACGCCTGGTTGGTGGGTGTGGATTATTTCCTGCACGACCAATCGTTTAAAAACACCTTCAACTTCAAGGTGCTCTACAAGAACATCCGGAAAAGCGACAGCAAAGTGCCCATGCAACTGACCGGTGTTTGGACCTGCCAGGATTTCCTCGGCTTGAAGGGCCTCACCTTCGATGGTTTTGCCGATTTCTGGTGGGAAGACCATTCTTGCGACTTCCAGGAAGATGGTACTTCAACGCTCAAGCACACCGTTTTCGTCAGCGAACCCCAGCTGTGGTATAATGTCGGAAGACATTTCGGCGTTGACAACCTCAATTTGGGAACGGAAGTGGAGTTGAGCAACAACTTCGGTTCTGTTGCCGGATTCAAGTGTCGCCCGTGCCTTGGCATGAAATGGGTATTTTAATAAGTGGGCGTTCAAGATAAGTAATGGTAAAATCTTTTGCCATTACTTAATCTCTGTCACCCCCAATAATCATCATTATGGAAAGTATGCTTTCATTGAGCTGTGAGCGTTTCTCTGCCCGTAAGTTCACGGCCGAACCGGTAAGCCAGGAAGACCTGGAATATATTATGAAATGCGTGCGCATGGCGCCTTCCGCCTGCAACAAACAGCCTTGGCGTTGGCTTGTTGTGCGTTCAGAAGCGGCGAAAAAACAGCTTCAGGCGTGTTACGACCGCGAATGGTTTCGCACGGCGCCGCTTTATATCGTCGGACTGATGAACGTGAAGGAAAATTGGGTGCGCAAGTACGACAATTATCCACACGGTGCCATCGATGTCGCCATCGCTGCCGAGCATCTCTGCCTTGCCGCCACTGATCGCGGACTCGGCACGTGCTGGGTGTGTGCCTTCAATCCCGCCAAATTCAATGAATATTTTGGCCGGGAAGACTTCGAGCCCGTGGTCATCATCCCCATCGGACACATTGCAGACGATTGTCCAAGGGCGGAAAAAGTCAGAAAGGACATGTCGGAAATAATGGAAGAAGTGTAAGCTTGCTTGCTTCCCTTTGATATTGCTTACCACAGCGGAAAGTCGGATGAGGCTTTCTCTGTGGTAAGTTTTTTTTGAATACCAACTTGCTTATATAGAGACAGCATTTCTGAAAACATATCAGTCACCTTTTCGTAAAAACGCAGGGGACTCAGATTGTATAAAACTTGTGTATTTATTAATAAATAACTAACTTTGCATGGTTTACTAAGAAATATTGAATAACTATACATGAAAGAAACTCCAAAAAACCCTTCAGCCTTCCTTTCCCTTCTGCCTTTGATAGTCTTGGTATTGATGCTTGTGGCCACTGTTCGTGCCTACGGGAGCGATTCGCTTTCCGGTGCCAGTCAGGTGACCCTTCTTGTCGTTTCGGCCTTTTGCGTATTGATTGGCATGTGTTTTTTGAAAGTGCCGTGGAAGAAATTTGAAGAAGCCATCGTCTTTAACATCACCAATGTGGCAACGGCTGTTATCATCCTTTTGCTCATTGGTGCCTTGAGTGGAGCGTGGATGGTGAGCGGCGTTGTGCCGTCGCTCATCTATTATGGGGTGCAAATCATCCATCCAGATGTCTTTTTGGTGTCTTCCTGCATCATCAGCGCCATGGTCAGTGTCATGACTGGCAGTTCGTGGACAACCATCGCCACCATCGGCATTGCCCTCATGGGCATCGGTCGTGCGCAGGGATTCGACGACGGATGGATTGCAGGGGCCATCATCAGCGGAGCCTATTTCGGTGACAAAATCTCTCCCTTGTCCGACACCACAGTCCTGGCTTCTGGCAGCGTCAACGTTCCGCTCTTTCAGCACATCCGCTATATGGTCATCACCACATTGCCCTCCATCGTGATTGCCTCGGTGGTGTTTTTTGTGGTCGGATTGATGTTTGAAGGTTCCGACACGGGCGAAATCGCAGCATTCAGTCAAGCCCTCTCCGGCCGTTTCAACATCACGCCCTGGCTGCTTGCTGTGCCCGTTCTTACGGGGATAATGATTGCCAAGCGGTGGCCGCCCATCATCACTTTGTTTCTCTCCACGCTTTTGGCAGTGGTTTTTGCCTTGGTGTTTCAGAGCGACGTGTTGGGCGAAATTGCCGACGGCGATTTGTTTAAAGGCGCCATGCAGAGCGTCTATGGCAGCACTTCCATTCCAACAGATAGCCAACTCCTGACGGATCTCGTTGCCACGCGCGGAATGGCCGGCATGATGGGAACAATTTGGTTGATACTTTGTGCCATGTGTTTCGGTGGAACCATGGAGGCCGGCGGCATGGTGCGTGGCATCACGCAATTGTTTGTGCGCATGATTCGCGGTCGCACCAGTTTGGTCAGTGCGACAGCCTGCAGCGGTTTGATGCTGAACCTCGCGGTGGCCGACCAGTATATCTGCGTGCTTCTAACGGGCAATATGTTCAAGCGCATATACGACCGTCAGGGCTATGAGCGCCGCCTGCTGAGCCGCACAACGGAAGACAGTGTGACCGTCACCTCAGTGCTCGTTCCGTGGAACACCTGTGGTATGACACAGAGCACGGTGCTCGGCGTGCCAACGCTTACTTACCTGCCATATTGCATCTTCAATCTTGTCAGTCCGCTGGTGAGTATCTGTGTGGCTGCACTTGGCTACAAAATATTTAGGGTGGGAGAGAAGAAAGAACAATAAAAAAACAAAAGCATGGGGCGTCCAAACGGGCGCCCCATGCTTTTGGAAATCTAAAGGGATGTTTCCAATGGAGCTTGCCAGCCTCATTATGTTTCAGGCACGGAAGCAGCGGGAGTCGGTGTGGCTCGTCTGCCGATGCCCCGCCTCTTGCTGGCATGATGAGGCTGCAAGGCAGGCAAAACCCTTTCTCATTTCAGTTCTGGATAAGCCGGGATTTCGCGCAGATATTCCACATTTCCGGCCTCGTAATCAATGTGGCAGCAATAGTGGTTGATTCCGTTCGTGACGAAGAGATAATCAGCTCTGAGAACACTGTTGTAGGAGGCAATTTGCGTGAAAACCTGCTGCGTGATAGGCACAGAGGGGGCTTTATATTCAACAATGGCGCGTGGGCGGCCTCCGTCGCGGTGGTAAAGCACACTGTCGCAACGGCGTGAAACACCGCCAACCTTGAGGCCCACTTCGTTGCCGAGAAGAGCGGCAGGGTAGCCCTTGTGTTCAACCAGAAAATGAACAAAGTGCTGGCGTACCCATTCTTCGGGTGTGAGGGTGACGTAGCGGCGGCGCAGGAAGTCGAAAACAAGGGTGCGCCCCCCTTGCACTTTCGTTTTTATATTGAAGGAGGGGAGATTTAATGGAATCATTTGTTTATATTTGCACCACGAACCGTCCCCGTGGCGGCCTTGCGTCGACACTGGGACGGTTGCGGTTGGTTTTAACATACTGAATACTCCGCCGCTTTCAGAGGCGTGCCGTGGAACGGCGCATAGCTTCTGAAAACAGAAGGGGAATATTCGCAAATTTACGAGTTTATTTATGATTACAAAGCAAGAAATTGTTGGAAACTGGCTCGTTCGTTACACCAAAATGCCGCTGGAGGCGTTTGGCCAGCACATTCTTCTGACGAATTTTAATAACTACATAGATTTGTTTTGCGACGAGATGAACGTGCCGCATGTGGGCTTTGAAGCCAACATGCGTGCCGTGACGGCTGGCGACATCACGATGATCAATTTCGGCATCGGAAGTCCGAATGCGGCGCTCATCATGGATTTGCTCAGTTGCGTCAATCCGAAGGCTTGCCTGTTTTTGGGCAAGTGTGGCGGCATTTCCGATAAGACACATCTCGGCGATTACATCCTGCCCTTGGCAGGCATCCGCGGCGAAGGAACGTCAAACGATTATTTTCCGCCAGAGGTGCCGGCGCTTCCGGCGTTTATGCTTCAGCGTGCCGTTTCCACCGCTCTGCGAGACAATAGTCATGATTATTGGACGGGTACGGTCTATACGACCAACCGCCGTGTCTGGGAACATGATGAACGCTTCAAGAGCTATCTTCGCGAAACGCGGGCTATGGCTGTCGACATGGAGACGGCAACGCTCTTTTCTTGTGGATTCTATAACCACATTCCGACAGGGGCGCTCTTGCTCGTGTCGGACAATCCGATGGACCCCGACGGTGTCAAAACGGAGGCCAGCGACCAGAAGGTGACTTCCAATTTCGCAGCGCAACATGTGCGCATCGGCATTGAGGCCATGAAACTGATCATCGGCGAGAGAAAGACCGTTCGCCATCTGAAATACGATTGGTGAGAAACGCAAAGGAGCGTGGCAGGTGGCCAGCGACAATGGCGCGGACTTGAACGGAACAGAAATAAGGCGGCATCTGCTGATTTATGGATTTAGGTAGGTGTCCAAAATTATTTTATAGTATCCATGCAGGAGAAAACCAGTTTGAACTAATTTGGAATACCTACTTATTTAGATTAAGTAATGGCATATAATACATCTTTCTCTGCCCGAAAGAAAACGGGTGTGACCTATGAGACCATCATTCGGGAAGTGAGGGCCGGCGAACTGAAGCCGGTTTATTTTCTGATGGGGGAGGAGAGCTACTATATTGACCGCGTGTCGGACTTCATTGTCGACGCGGTGCTGAAAAAAGACGAGCGCGATTTCAATCTTCTTACCTTCTTCGGGATGGAAACTGACATCGACACGGTGATTAATGCTGCCAAAGGATTTCCGATGGGAGCGCAGCGACTGGTGGTTATGGTGAAAGAAGCGCAGGGGTTGAAAAATTTGGAGCGCTTGGAGTTTTATCTGAAGAGCGTTCAGCCCTCAACCGTGCTTATCTTTTGCTACAAAAACGGCAAAATCGACCAGCGCCTGAAGGTGGCCTCGATGATTGAGAAGCAGGGGGTGCTTTATGAGTCTCCCAAACTGAACGAGCGTCAGCTTGTCGCTTTCATCAAATCGTATGCGCAGCGCAAACGCATTGGCATCGAAGAACAGGCCGTCATGATGTTGGCAGAGTATGTGGGGAACGATTTAAACCGCATGGCGGGCGAGCTCGACAAACTCTTCATCGCCCTTCCAGAGGGGCAAAAAATCGTTACGGAGGCCATGGTTCAGAGCCATGTCGGCATCAGCAAGGAATTTAATATTTTCGAACTGCAGGACGCGCTTGGGCGAAAAGACATCGCCAAAGTGATGCTGATTGCGAAATATTTTGACAGTAATCCGAAAGTGTACAACATTCAAAAGACGCTTCCGATGCTGTTTAAATACTTTTCAAACGTGATGCTGGCCTATTATTCGCCGGATAAGAGTGAACACGGCATTGGCGCGTGGCTTGGAATGTCCGAGTGGGGTGTTCGGAAAAATGTGTTGCCGCCGATGAAAGCCTACTCCGGTGTGAAGGTGATGAAGATCATTGGGGAGATTCGCAGAACGGATGCTCGGTCGAAGGGCGTTGACAGCACATCGTCAACAACGTGCGGCGAACTGATGCGGGAGCTCTTCTATTTTATTTTGCATTGATGGCAAAGTGAAATACAAGGGCAAAGTATAGCTGAAAAAAATACTTATCAAAATAACAACTAAAAAGCGCCATTTCTTAATAGAGATGGCGCTCTTTTTGTTTAAGGATTTCTGGGAAGAAGGGGAAGGCTGTTATTTGGAGTTTACCGAGAATGGCATTTTCAAAGTGCCGACAGCCAGATGGGAGGGACAGAACTTGGATGTGGCTTTGCTGGCAATTTTGTTGCTGCGTTCGTCGCTCAAGCCATTGCATGGAAAAATCGCCTGAATTTGTTTTATTGATAAACGGATTGCAGAAATGGACGAGTTGACGGTTTCTGGAAGCGCTATTATTTGTTTTTCTCGTAAGATGCCCTGTAAATAGGGGCTTTGAGGTATTTCTGTTCGTTTCTTCTCCTATACTTCTTGGCGAACGCGGGGCGAGTCACATCCGCATCTGGGGGCTGACGCATTCGTATCAGCTCCCATACGCATTCGTATCTGGGAGCAGACGCGCTCGTATCTGGGACGGCGTTCGTTGGAAAATATAAGGATAGGATTGGGAGAGACATGGATTGGGGTGGGGAGATCCTTTTAAAATTAGGTATTCCAAATTCTTTTCTACTATTCGCGTAGAGGAATCCCAGGTTGATGTTGCCTTGCCGCATTCATTTACCTCTGCAGCAGTCTTGAAGAAGAAATGTGGCGGGCTACGTGGTTGATGAGAGATTGCTGATGGGGCAAAGGAATGAGGCAAGATAATATGTGTGATCTTAAATGTCTATTTATCGCGTTGAAAATCTGAAATTTGTGGCGATTTTTGAGCGGCGTTAAGTGACATAAAATTGAAGCGAGCTTTGGCGATGCCGTATCTTTGCAGGGAGCGTGCCGTGTTGCATGATCTGATAATAAGTTGGTGTTCAAAAATATTTTACAGTATCCAGGTCGGGGGATCCCAGTTTGATATTGCCTTGCCGTATTATTTGTCCCTACATCTGCCTTTCATCAGTCACGTAGTCCGCTAAGCTCCTTCTTCAAGACAGCTGTAGGAACAAAATAATACAACAAATCAATATAAACTAATTTTGAACACCTACTTAAAGGGGTGGGGGATGGCAGAGCGTGATGCCTGGAAAGTCTTGCCGTTTACCTTAGGCGAATGGCTGGACAAGGCGAAGTCTTTCAATCTATTTCTGCGCGGTGCATGGATTTACCGATGTCTTACCTTGGCGAAAATGGCTTGCAGGCAAACAGGCGGAGAGAAAGCGGAAGACGCTTGCTTGGCTTTGGGGTTTGAGCGAAAAGCGCAACAAGGCGTTGCGCAGTCCACAAGAATCCGCCAGGGTAGGGGAGAGGATGAAGGAGAATAAACCAGAATCAATATAAAAAGGTAAATGCCTCAATAGGATGCGGGCAACACCAGAACAATATGGAATTTCTAATGATAATTAATAATGGAATTGCAATGTATATAAGGCAAAATTGTGTAATGCTAATTTTATTTGCGCGGAACGGGCAAATGCTAAAAATAGAAGATATTTCTTCATTTTCAGGTGTTTAATTGTGAAATGAACGGTCTGAGAATCGCGTAAAAACCTTGGAGTTGAACACTCGGGCGAAATAGGGAAATGGCGGCCAAGTAGAAGGGAAAAATCCGCCAAAATCTACATTTAGCCAATTTTATAATTTACGTAGACGAATCTCTGAATGTAAATCCTTAAGTATAGATTTACAAATATGTATTTAAATTACAAACAAATATCGGATATATGGTGATATTCAAATGTAAAATGGTGGATTTTTGGATTGAGAATTGCGAAGTGTAAATGTAAACTTATAAATATGCACTCATTTTATTACATTGCAAGGCGCTGAAACTTAGAAAAATAGAGTTTATAGATGTTTTATATGTGTATGTATTCATTTTTCTTTTGGTTTAAATTCATTGAATATTCTCATTCTTGTTTTGTTTTACAATATTGTAATAAGCACATAATCAGTGTGATAGATGTCTTTATTAAAGAAATATACAGGTGTGTTTTGGATTGTAAACATATATGTATATAAAGAGATGTCTTTCCTGGTTATCGGTATTTGGATTTGTGTTGATTTGTGGATGTGAAATTGTAAAATTTAAAATCAAAATTTTCTTTCCTGAATTTTGTGGATTCCTAAATTTGTATGTATCTTTGTAAATGAATCCGCAAAATTCCGTTTTGACCGGCTGAAGGGCGTTTTTGGCTTGCTTTTAGCGCCAGGTGTTACGCTTTTTGGTGTTGCTTAAAATATATAATTATGTAAAATGTAAGCTATGAATAAAGATATTATAAGTCTCTGTGTATACTTACTTTTAAAATATAATCTATGTCTCATGATATTGGTATAAACTTTAAAGCAAGTATATAAGAATATAATCAGTAAAATGAACATTTATATAAATCTATATTTATTCTAATCTTATATTTTGCAAATTGGTCTTGCGGAATATGGAATTTCAAAGATATAAAACACAGTTTGGTAAAATAAGAAATCAGTATGAAAGAAAGAATTCGTTTGATCCAGGAGCAGCTTGGGCTGTCGCAGATAGAGTTTGCTAACAAGTTGGGTATTTCGCCAGCATCTTTGTCGAGTATCTACACGGGGCGTACCAATCCTACGAATAATCATGTGATGGCCATTCATAAGGCCTTTCCGCAAATTAACGTAAATTGGTTAATGTTTGGAGAGGGAGATATGACTGAAGGAGGTGTTGTTGGCGCTGTGCTGAATGAAAATGGTGAGGCGGTCAATAATAATGATGAGGGAGGACTTGAAAATGGAAAATCTGATACTTCCGTCAGTCCTGCAGGTTTGGCGTTGTTTTCTTCAGAAGGAAAGGAAGCGCCAGGTGGTGACGTGGTTTCAAGGATGGGGGTCGCTGATGGAGTAAATTCAAGTCATTTGGGCGTTTCCAACGAGGATTTTTACTCTCGCAGGTCTAAAAATACGAATATTATTGACAAACCAGTCCGAGAAATCAAGGAAATCAGGGTGTTTTTCAGTGATGGTACATACGAGGCTTTTGTACCTTCTGGTAAATAACTCCGTTTGATATTCAGGGGATTAGCGTCTCTGCGTATTCTTCCTTTCACGGGGTGAAATGGCGCTCTCTTAATCGCTTTTTTGAGGTTGGAGGGGCGTGTTGCTGACGTGTTTTCTGCTTCGAAAAGAGGTGGTGGACTGTATAGAAAAAGGTGTGCCGTCGAAAGCGATATGCTGAAAGGCATTTTTATTTCTAAGATGGTTCTTTGGGTGAAGCTGCTCGTTTGTCCTTGGTGTCGTGGTCTTCGTGGTGTCAGGTAGGAGTGTCGCTCGGTTTCTTTTCAAGTATTGTCTCGCAAGAATCCTTATAGCTGATATAAATATGAAAGTCCCTGTTCTTCCGTTGCGCAATTTGACAACGAGTCCGGCCTTCTACATGTTTGTGGCATTTGCAGCCGGCGTGTTGTTGGGCGACAGTTTTTACGGGCAGTTGAAATCCTATGTCGATTGGGTGGTAGTCCTCGTCGGCCTCCTTGTTGTGCTGGCAGTTGCCGTTCTTTACTTTTACGATCGTCGGTCGTCATTGCCGCTGGTCAGCTTCGCCGGTGTTGCCTGCTTTGTTTTGGGAACAGTTGTGCTGGTGGATGATCGCAAGGGGCAGGAAGTGGTATGGGCTGAGGGTATCAAGACGTATCGCGTCATGGTGGAGGATGCTCCGGTGGAGAAAGAAAACGTGTGGCAGTTTACGGGGCGCGTTTTGCCAACGGAGGATATTCCCGACGGAAGCGTGCGCAATGATATCGGGAAATTGGTGCGTTGCAGTGTGGCTAAGAAAAATGCTGGCGGGGCGAAGCGTGCGCTTGTGAATGATGAAGGAGATGGACAGGTTGGAAAAGAACTGCTGCTTCGTCCGGGAGATGAACTGCTGATGCGGTGCAGGGTAACCGAATTGCATAATACGGGAAATCCGGGAGAGTTTGACTATGCAAAGTGGCTGCGTCGGCAGGGCGTGTCTGGTATGGCTTTTTGTTATGCAGGATATTGGATGAATACTGGGGAGTCAGACGACATGCCGCTAACTGTAAAGGCGCTTCGCGCTCGTAGCTATATGGTGGAGCGTAGTGCGAAATATTTGTCGGATGACGATTTGGCTGTGTTCTCTGCCATTACGTTGGGCGACAAGACCAAGGTTGATAAAGAAATACGCAATGTCTATTCTTCGAGTGGCGTGAGCCATGTGCTGGCTCTGTCTGGTCTGCATTTGGGCATTCTGTTTGGTCTGTGGCAGATTGTTCTCAAACATCTTGACCATCGTCGGCGGCGTTTCTTTCTTTTTATGCGTCTGCTTGGATTGCTTGGCCTGCTTGCCTTTGCTTATCTTGCAGGATTTCCGAAGTCGTTGGTGCGGGCTGCCTTGATGTTGGCGTTCTGCCAGATGCAGCATCATTTCCAGGGAGAGCCGTTTTCGGTCAATAACCTGTTTTCTGCCGGCTTGGTTATTCTTTTGTTCTCGCCTCAAGCTTTGTTTGATGTGGGCTTTCAGTTGTCTTTCGCTTCCGTGTTGGGCATTCTGCTGTATATGGGATTGCTGATGACTCCCAAGACGCTTATGAAGCGGCCTGTGTTGCGTTGGGTGGTTAGTCTGGCACTTGTGTCGGTCGTTGCGCAGTTGGCCACGTTTCCTTTGGTGGCCTATTATTTTCATACTGTTCCGCTCTATGGCGTAGTGTCGAATTTCGTTGCCGTCCCTGTGGCTTATTTGTTGCTGATGCTTGGCCTCGTTTTTTATGTCGTTCCGTTTTTGCAGCCCTTGATGGCGCCGGTGCTGCATTTCTTGCTTTCCCTGATGAATACTTTTTTGGGGTGGATGGCGGAAGTGCCTGGCGGTGTTTTGCATTTTCGTCCGAGTCTCGTTGCTGTGCTGCTGATTTATGTGGTGCTTGCGATGTCGTTCCGGGCTTTGCGTAGGGGTGTCAAGTATGTCGATTGGCGGTTTGTTCGTTGCGCGGTCTTCGCCTTTACGTTGTGTGTGGGTGTGGAATTGTATGCCGTTTGGCGTTCAAGCCTTAATCCGCAAATCATCTTCTATGGTAGTTATGGTGGTGTGCCTGTTCATTTCATTCAGTCGTCGTCCAGTAGTTATCTGTGGGTGCCAAGCGGTGTTGGCGCAACGGGGGCCGAAAAGCAGGTGGAACACTTGAAAGACGGATTCTGGGCCGACCATCATGTGGCGCCGCCAGTTGTGGTGGCCGATACATTGCGCAGAGACGATTGCCTTGTTCGTGGAAATGTCGCTTGGTTTGGTGGCAAAACGGTTGCCCGGGTAAATGCGAGGCTGCGGAGTGGGGAAGGTCGGATGCCGCTGGCAGTCGACTATCTTTTGATTGAACGTGGGAGCAAGTCACCACTTTCCGTATTGTTGGAATATTACAGTCCAAGGCAGGTGGTGCTTTCCGCCTCGTTGTCGGATTATTATCGGAGAAGGTATGCGGAAGAGAGTAGACGGCAGCACCTCCAGGTGTATGATATGCAGGCGGAGGGTGCGCTCAGAGTGGAACTGTAGTTTGATGAGGTTGGAAAATATTCTGAGAGAAACCGACATCGGATGAGTCGGTATGAAATCAGAGACAGATGTTAGGGAAAGTCCTAAGCGGTTTCGTTTTTTTACGGTTGCCGACGCTTCTCGATGCTTGCGGCTTCCTTCTTAAGCGCAGGTTACGACCCTGAAAATGGTTCGATTTTATGGAATTTGTAACTAATGCGTAAAAAATATGAAGAAAAATTTGGTGGTATTGCAGATATGTTGTACCTTTGCACTCGCAAAAACGAAATAACGATATGCACTCTTAGCTCAGTTGGTAGAGCAACTGACTCTTAATCAGTGGGTCCAGGGTTCGAACCCCTGAGAGTGTACGAAATGCGAGGATTCAAAAGAGTCTTCGCATTTTTTCGTTTATGGCGCATTGGAAGGCGGAGCCGAAAGGTGTTGTTGTTGAGATGCGTTGTGTTTCTTTAAATTTGTAGCTTACAAAGAATATGCAGACCATGGAAAATCCAGAAGCGTACAGAGCTCAACAGATTGTTGAATATACAGGGACAAACCTTTTTTTGACAGGTAAGGCAGGAACGGGAAAAACCACGTTTCTGCGTCGGCTGCGTGAGCGGTCTGCCAAACGTATGGTGGTTCTTGCCCCAACGGGCATTGCTGCTATCAATGCGGGCGGCGTGACCATTCATTCTTTTTTTCAGCTCCCCTTCTCTCCCTATATTCCAGATGCCAATTACAGTCGGGAAACCTTTAAGATGACGCAGCAGAAGGTGCGCCTCATCCGCAGTTTGGATTTGGTGGTGATTGACGAGATTTCTATGGTGCGTGCCGATTTGCTTGATAGCATTGATTCCGTCTTGCGTCGATACCGCAATCCGGGTTTGCCTTTTGGCGGTGTGCAGTTGCTTTTGATTGGCGACTTGCAGCAGTTGGCACCAGTGGTGAGAGACGAGGATTGGAATATGCTGAAGAAGTATTACGACACCCCGTTCTTCTTTTCAAGCCGTGCCCTCCAGGCTTCCAACTATGTGACGGTTGAATTGAAACATATCTATCGGCAGGATGATCCAGATTTTATCCGTATTCTGAATGAAGTGCGTTCTGGAACGGTGGACAATCAGACGCTGGACGCGTTGAACAAGCGGTATATCCCTGATTTCAATCCTCCTCAAAAGGATGGTTATGTGCGTTTGGTCACTCATAACAATCAGGCAAAACATGTGAATGAACTTGAACTGAACCGCCTCGAAACACCGGCTTTTGAGTTTAAGGCAGTGTGCAGCGGAGTGTTTCCGGAGAGTTCTTATCCGACGGATGAAGTGCTCGTCTTGAAGGAAGGTGCCCAGGTTATGTTTGTGAAGAACAATGCTGAAGCTGGCTACTATAATGGTATGCTGGGCGAGGTGGTCATGATTAATAAGAATGGTGTGTGTGTTCGTCCGATAGGTGAGAAGCGGGCTTCTCCCATTGAATTGGAGCGCGAGGAGTGGACCAATGCTAAATATGCCCTCAATGAAAAGAATAATGAGATTGAAGAGGTGGTGGAAGGTACATTCAAGCAATATCCCCTGCGGCTGGCGTGGGCCATTACCATACATAAAAGTCAGGGGCTCACTTTTGAACGCGCCATTATCGACACGCATTGGGCTTTTGCCCACGGGCAGACCTATGTGGCTTTGAGTCGTTGCAAGTCGTTGGAAGGCATGGTGCTTTCTTCAAAGATTCCAAGGGCGGCTGTCATTTGTGATGCCGATGTGGCGCGGTTTACGGAGAGGGCGGAGGCTGAAACTCCCACGGATGAGATGGTGAGGAAGATGCAGGCTGATTTTTATATGGAAACGGTGGTCCGTCTGTTTGACTTCCATCTGTTGCGCTATCAGTATGATCAGTTGCGTCGGCTCTTGGCGGAGCATTTCAATAGGCTGTTTCCGCGGACGGTGACTGCGTCGGATGAACTTGCTGCTGCTTTTTATAAGGAAGTGGAGCAGGTGGCTGTGGCGTTCCATCATCAGCTCTCTCGTTTGTTTGCAGAGGCAAAGAATGCTTCTGGTGACGAAGTGATGGTTGAGCGTATAAAGAAGGGGGCTGCGTATTTCTCAGAGAAGATGAAGCCCGTTTATGATTTTGTGATGCAGATGGAGTTGCCGACAGATAACAAGCAGATTAAGCAACGTGTCTCTAATGTGTTGCAGGCGGCCCGAGAGGCGCTTCAATTCAAATGCCGCATGTTGAGGTATGTGGCGGAAAATGGTTTTGAGCTGGAGAAGTATTTGGCTGAAAAGGCCATCGCGTCTATGGGGGAGAAGAAATCGAAACCCCAAAAGGGCGAGAAGAGAAAAGCCAGTTCTGTGAGCCAGAAGGTGGAGGTGCCTTCGGATATTCTGCATCCCGAATTGTTTAAGCATTTGGTGAAATGGCGTTATGACAAGTCGCGCGAGAAACTCCTGCCGGCCTATACGATTCTCCAGCAGAAGGCGTTGATTGGTGTGGCCAATCTCTTGCCAACGACGAAGGCCGATTTGAAAGTGATTCCTTATCTTGGCGACAAGAGTATTGAAAATTATGGGGATGAACTTTTGGCGCTTGTTGCGAAATATGGTCCGGCGGCAGGTAAATGACAAGTGTTTTTGAACACTTGCTTATGGCTGGATGAAGATGTTCAAAAATATCCCCGAAGGGATGGAACTCAAAAAAAACTGGTGTTCCGATTCCTTCGGGGATTATTGTCGGTCGGTGGCTATTTCTTTGCCACTGCTGCCAGGGTGAATTGGCATGGTTGTCCGTTAAAATATTTCACCAGGACACGTTCGAAGATGTTGCCTTCTTCGGAGATGGATGAAAAGAGCGTCATGCAAGAGCGTAGTTTGAGGTCGTCGGGCGAACCGAAAATGTCAAAAGCCGTTAGGCCTTCGTGCTGGAGCAGTTCCTCTGTGATTTCCAGTAGGCGCATTCCCAAAACAGGGTGGCGCAGATAGGCTTCGGCTTCAGAACGGCAGGAAATGGCGTATTTTTGTGCCATGCTACTATGTCCGAGGCCAGCAATTTGCGGGAAGATAAACCACATCCAGTGGGTTTTCTTGTGCCCGTTGCGAATCTCTTCAAGCGCTCGGCTGTAAGTTTGTTCTTGCGCCGCGACGAAGCGTTGCAGATTGAATTGGTCGTTGCTGTTTTCGTTGCCCTGTCGTTCAGGAGAATCCTCGGTTTCCTCTTTGCCGTTGGCACCGATGGTGAACAGTTCTTCCAAGCGTTCACCCATCTCCTGGATGTAATTCTTTTTCTTGTCGTGTGCTTTCGGGTTGACAACGACATTAAAACTGTGCGGCACCAATTCCACGTCAATGTCACAGCCCATCATGACGGGGTCGCCGTCGATGTGTACCGCGCCAGGTTGCGTGCGCTTGACATGGAGCTTCTTGGTTTGGGAAAGTTGCACGTGGTTGTTGTTCAGTAATGTCTTGGTGAACATCTGTAGCAGAACGTAGGCCCCTTCTATCGTAGGGAACGGTTTCATGACAATCACATCCATCAGTCCGTCTTTCATGGAAGCCGTTGGCGCGATATAGGCATTGTTGCCGTATTGTGAAGCGTTGGCGCACGCAATCAAAAAGGCGTCAAGTTCCTCCTTCTGGCCGTTATATTCCAAGATATAGTGTTCCGACTGGTAGGTCAGTCCCACTCCGATGGTGTTTTTAGCATATTGCAGCAGGCCGCGTTTGCCACTGTCGGCAAATTTCTTGCTGACAAATGCGTCAAAGCCCATACCGCAAGTGCAGAAAAATGGTTTGCCGTTGATTTTTCCGTAGTCAAGGCAGTGTATCACGTTTTGATTTAGAATTTCAATCGCTCCTCGCGGCGTTTGGGAGATTTGCAGATGTCTGGCCAGACCGTTCCCGGAGCCGCAGGGGATGATGCCCAAAGCGGTGGACGTGTGCACCAGAGAGCGTGCCACTTCGTTGACGGTGCCGTCGCCGCCAACGGCCACAACGATGTCCACACCGTTCTCTGCAGCTTCCTTGGTTAGTTCCGAAGCATGCCCGGCGTGTGTGGTGAATTTTATTTCGTGGTCAAAAAGTGTGTGGTCGAGCCATCGTTCAATCTCTTCCGGTATTGACTGTTTGTGTCGTGTGCCCGATATGGGATTGATGATAAAGAGGACTTCCTTCTTCATAGATAAGAATAAGAGATGTGAAACCTTTTTGTTTTTTCAAGGAGGCAGAGCCATGCGGGAGCTTGATTGTAAATTCAGAACTCCAAGGCACAAAGTTAAGTTTTTCTTTCGCTCCGACCATAAAATCCCTTGTGATAAATCGTCTGGGCGCATTTTTTGAAGATAAAAAGCCTGCATTAATGCAAAAATGTGTATCTTTGCCAAGTTTTACGGAGCTTGTTGATTGTCAAAAACCTTCAGGCGTTAGTGGTAGTTGTAAAAGCTATGCTACGAAGGGAAGAAAAGCTCCGGCTATTGCATGAAGTAATATAATTTAAAAACGTTGGCATCCCGTGCTGGAAATTGCTTTTATTGGGGCGGATGACTCCTTATATATAATTGGTATATAATAATAAGGAGTGGAAGTCTATAGATATTCGGCATTCTCGGGCAGGGGGATGTTTATAACCAAGGAGGGAGGCAGATGGTCTCCACGTTTATCGCGACGTTGCTCTCTCCGTTCTGACAAATTAATCCATGGGTATTTTACAGGAAAGATTATCTAAGTACACTTTGCCACAGCAGTATATGGCAAAAGGCGTTTATCCCTATTTTCGTGAAATCGACGGAAAGCAGGGCACTGAAGTAGACATGGGCGGACACAAGGTGTTGATGTTCGGTTCAAATGCCTATACTGGTCTGCCTGGTGATGAACGTGTCATTGAGGCCGGTGTCAAGGCGCTTCGCAAATACGGTGCAGGATGTGCCGGTTCGCGTTTCCTTAATGGTACACTTGACCTCCATGTTAAATTGGAGAAAGAGTTGGCTCAGTTTGTTGGCAAGGAGGATTCTCTCTGCTTCTCAACAGGTTTTACTGTAAACTCTGGTGTGATCGCTTGCCTCACGGGGCGCGAAGACTACATCATTTGTGACGACCGCGACCATGCCTCAATTGTTGACGGCCGCCGTTTGTCTTTCTCAACCAATTTGAAATACAAGCACAACGATATGGCTGACCTTGAACGTCAGCTTCAGAAGTGCGCTCCAGAAGCCGTTAAGCTCATTGTGGTTGATGGCGTTTTCTCAATGGAGGGCGACTTGGCAAACTTGCCGGAAATCGTGCGCTTGAAGCATAAATACAATGCAACCATCATGGTCGACGAAGCACACGGAATTGGTGTGTTTGGCCGTCAGGGACGAGGCGTGTGTGACCATTTCGGTCTGACTGACGAGGTCGACTTGATTATGGGTACTTTCAGCAAGTCGTTGGCTTCAATCGGCGGTTTTATCGCTGCCGACGAAACCATCATCAATTGGTTGCGCCATAATGCACGTACTTATATCTTCAGTGCATCCAATACGCCGGCTGCCACTGCTGCCGCGCTCGAAGCATTGCATATCATCCAGGAAGAACCGCAGCGCATTGAGGCTCTTTGGGATGTGACGCGCTATGCGTTGAAGCGCTTCCGCGAGGCTGGTTTTGAAATCGGCGAAACGGAATCTCCGATTATCCCGCTTTACGTTCGCGACACGGAGAAGACCTTCGTTGCCACGGCACGTGCTTTTGAGGAAGGCGTTTTCATTAATCCGGTTATTCCGCCAGCATGTGCGCCCCAAGATACTTTGGTTCGCGTTGCATTGATGGCAACCCATACGCATGAGCAGGTTGATCGCGCCGTTGACTCTCTCCGCAAGGTGTTTGTTGAACTCGGAATCATCAAGGACTAATATTTTAGAATATATACATTACAACAAACCGTCTGTATCGTTTTCCTGTCGGGAATGGGTATAGACGGTTTTTTGGAACATGGCAAAAGTATTCAAAAATGTGGAGTAAAAACAAACTCAAGTTCGTGCGTTCGCTTACGCAGAAGAAATACCGGGATGCGGAGCGGGCTTTTCTGGCTGAAGGAGCAAAAGTGATAGGGGAGCTCTCCGGCGCTTTTCGTATGCGTCTTCTTGTTGCCACACAGGAATATCTTGACAAGCATCCAGAAGTGACCGCTGAAGAAATTGATGTCGTTACGTCAAGGGAACTTTCTCAGGCGTCGGCCCTGACAACAGCGCATGAGGCGTTGGCCGTGTTTGAAAAGCCAGACCGGAAAGTGGCGTTTGAGATGAATCCTGACGATTTGGTGTTGGCGCTCGACGGTGTGCAAGATCCTGGGAATGTAGGCACCATTATTCGTTTGGCCGATTGGTTTGGTATTACGAATGTCGTATGTTCGCGTGAAACGGCCGACGCTTTTTCTCCTAAGGTTGTGCAGGCAACAATGGGGGCCTTGGCGCGTGTGAATGTCTTTTATGTCGACCTGCCGCAGTGGTTGGAGGAGAATAAGGGACAGATGCCAGTTTATGGCACGTTTATGGACGGCGATAATTTGTATGAATCCACACTGACTTCTCATGGCATCATCGTCATGGGCAATGAGGGAAAGGGAATCTCTCAGGCCGTTGAGCAACATGTTTCGCGGCGAATCACTATTCCGAATTTTCCTGAGGGCCGGCCGACAGTGGAAAGTCTTAATGTGGCAATAGCAACGGCGGTTACTTGTTCTGAGTTCCGTCGCCGCAGATAAATGGAGGTTTAAGTGAAATGTTTACGAGCATATTAAATGAATCTATTTTAGGTCTGCAACCTATTTTAGGTCTGCAGCCTTGGCTTGTCGGCGCTATGGCGTTGAGCCTGCTGCTTGCCTGGCGGTGGCGCTGGCGGGATTATCTGCTTCCGTGGAAGATAAATCGCCGGTTGCGTAGGGGAGAAAACATTCAGGATGTTCCTGTGCCGGCAATGGATGCGCAGGAGGGGATTTCGGCATTTGCCCGCCCTTTGCCGCGTGCGAGTGTGGTTATTCCGTGTTGCAATCAGGCAGACACGTTACGGGAAAATCTGCCAGCGTTTTTGAATCAGGATTTGTCGGCGTTTGAAATCATTATTGTGGATGAGGCTTCAACCGATGAGACCCGTGCGTTGATCAATCATCTTTCTTTGGAGCATTCCAATCTGCGATACACCTTTGTTCCAGCCTCTTCCCGTTACCTCGACCGGAGAAAATTGGCCATCACGCTTGGCGTAAGGGCTGCCAGGGCACCTTGGGTGGTTTTGACCGAGGCCGATTGTCAGCCAGCAGATGTCTCTTGGCTCAGATTGATGGCTTCCCGTTTCTCGGATGAATCTGATTTCGTTTTGGGATATGCCAATTATGTCGATGATGGCACGCAGATGTCTCGCAGTGCCATCTTCAATCGGTTGCGTCGCCAGTTGCTGCGTTATAGGGCTGCGTTTGGAACACATCGCATGTGGAGTCGCCAATTTGCAACGCCTGTAGGAAAAGCTTTTGGCGGAGATGTCTCTAATATGGCAGTGCGCAAAAGTTGGTTCATGGCCAATAAAGGTTACGCCGACAGTCTCAATGTCTCTTGTGGCGAAGACGATTTGCTCGTGGATGCTCTTTCGTGCAAATCCCGCACCTTGGTAGAAGTACGACCAGAAGCCACCATTATGCAGCATCTGCCGTCGCGTCCCCTTTTGGTGGCACAACAGGCGGCACACCGCGAGGCACTTCGCCGTTTGTCGTGGCGAGGACGTTTATTCCGTTATCGTGAGAGCGCTGCCACATGGATGACGTGGCTCTTCTTGTTGGCCTTGATGGCCTACCTGCTTTTGCGTGTAGAAGTTCTGGTGGAAACTCAAAAATATGCAATGGATGACATTCCGTATGACGCGTCAGTTTTTTTGCTGATGATATTAGATGTCGTGTTGCCGGGATGGTTTTTGCGTCGGTGTACCGATAGTTTGGGAGAACGTCGTTTCTGCTGGTTAGGCTTGTGGGGGCGGCTCTTGGCCCAGCCATTCTATACGCTGACTGAGAAAATGCGGCATTTTGGACGCCGCCACGACTTCGTGCGTCGCTGATGGCTTGTGGCCTCGAGCGTCAAAAAGCCATTTCCAAATAGCCCTGTCCTTTTCAGGCATACGTTTAATTTCTAAAGACAATAGACACTCATGATAAAAATATACAGCATGGACACATGCCCAGACTGCATTGACATCAAACGGCAGGTGGAGAATAATCCGTCCTATCAAATCATTGAAATCGGGCAGCACGTCAGAAACCTGAAGGAATTTCTTCGTTTGAGAGATACCAGTTCGGTTTTTGACGAAGCCAAACGCGAAGGATACATAGGAATCCCTTGTTTCGTGCTCGAAGACGGGCGCGTGACGCTTGTGCCGGAGGAAGCCGGATTGATGGCGCAACATGAGGCAGAGGCGGAATCCTGTAGTCTTGATGGTTCTGGTTGTTGATGCTGAACGTAAGTAGGTCATATATGCCAAGGGCATTTCAAATATAAGAATATTTTTGACCACCTACTTGTCTGAGAATCTTAGGAACAAGGAAACGTTTCTGTAATCGGCATGTTTCATTAATCGGCATGCCCCAATAGTGTAATGGCGGAAGAGCAGGCTGGCGTTGTATTATTTTCAAAGGCGCTCATGCTGACTCTTCCGCCATTGTTATAAGTTGGGGTGGGGTTGTATGGGGTGTTTGCTCGTCTGTGCTTCATGGATTTCTCACGCCATGTGGCTTTTGATAGCATTCAACTCCTCGCGCCAAAAAAAATCAGAACGCCTGCTTGGTAGAACTCAATTGCAACGTCTGGTTCAAAAAGTTAAGCTATAAGTTGCTACTTTCAAAAAAAAATGTAACTTTGCAAATTGAACAAAAAGGAGTCGGGCTGATTTTGGCACTTGGTAAAGCCTGAAAGGAATCTGGCAGACTTCTCTGGTATCACAAGAAACAATAGTATAAATCTTTTTTTGATATAGCGCAAATAGTATGGGAATATTAAACATATTTGGCAAAAAAACTGTAGCCGAACAAGGTTGGCGCGTCGGAGGCATGGAAGATTTCATGACCCTTATCCGTGTCTACTACCAGGCGGTTATGGCGGCCAATTTGGGTATCAACAACTTGGCGGCTTTGCCCGACCTTCGTTTGTTTAAACAGACGTTGCACGTGCCAACGGTGAACAACAAGTTGGGGTTGGGTGAGAAAAACCGCTGCAAGAAACTCCTCTCTGAAATCTATGGCATCTCCGACAATTTCTTCAAGGAAATTGATATGAGCATCAAGCGCAACTGCAAGAACCTGAATAGCGTGCAACCTTATTTCTTTGCTTTCCAGGGATTCTCTCAGGAGCTTATGATGGTTATGGGAAACTTGATGAAATGGAAGTTCCGCGTGCCTGGCTTCATGAAAAACGCGTTGCGTACCATGACGCAGAAAACCGTGAACGATGTCTTGACGAAAGACAACTGGAAGAAAGACGATGTGCGAAAGGCCTGTATGAGTGTTCGCCAGTATCAGCAGAAGCTTGGATACAGCGGCGAATGGATGGCGGAATATGTCTATAACATCGTTATCTTGGCTAAGAAAGAGCCGAAACCAAAGGATGTTGAGGAAAAAGACGCCAAGAAATAACCCAACGATGCCTGTTGCTGCACTGCTGATACTTTCGGATTCGTTGAACGGAGACGCAATCTCATCGTCAGCGTGCTCTTGTTTCAAGCGGTGCATGCAGAAATCAAACAGGAAACGAAAACATTGACAGCGCATTTGATTTGCCCACAGGGAAAGACACCTGTCAACAGCAAGAGACTACATGACAAAAGAGGAAGAAAACAACCTGCGCATATTGGAAACAAGAGTGAGGCAACTCATCTTGTCATACAAAGATCTGGAAGCTAAAAATCAAGAACTGCTTGAAAAAATGGCGCTTCAGGTGGAAAGTATGTCCAAATTGCAAGCTGAAAATGTAGCCTTGAAGAAGCAGTACGACACGCTTAAGACGGCAAAGGTGCTTGAAGTTTCTGGCGAAGATGTGCGGGATGTGCGAAAGCGTCTCAACAGCCTGGTCAAGGAAGTTGACAAGTGCATCGCCTTGCTGAATGTTTAATCTCAACGAGCGGCAAAGCTTTCATATTTATAAGGAAGTTTGTCGGTGTCAGGAAGTTTCCGGTTGTTCTAATCTTTAAAATCCAAGTAATTATGGCAGATAAAGTGTCGTCCGTCAACGACAAACTGAGCATCCAATTGATGATTGGAAAGCAGATGCATCCAATCACCATTCGTCGTGACAAGGAGGAGATTTTCCGCAAGGCTGCCAAGAATATCAACGAACGTCTTGGGCGCTATCAGGAGAGTTATCCGAATCTGAGCTATGAAAGCTGTGTTTCAATCACATTGCTTGATTTTGCCGTTGAAGCTCTTCAGGCTCAAAGCAACAACGACACCAAACCTTATGACGAGGCTGTGTCGGCGCTGACGCGTGAGATTGAAGAAGCGCTTGGATGTGAAACCGCAGAAAGTGGCCAGGAGGCAGCGGATGGCGGTGTTCAAAACAAACAGTAACCAATTTCTAAATGAGGCGTTCCAGAAATTGGCCGGCTAAAGCCTCTCATGAAAAAAGTAGAATGGGAGGGAAGCGGAAAAGTTTTTCTCGCGGCGGCCGTATTGGGAAATGCCCGAATATAAATTAACGTAATGGAATATGTATGGATTGTTGTGGCGCTGATTATAGCTGGTGCCATTGAATTCGGTGCCTTAAAATATGTCCTCAAAAGCAAGTATAAACGTGTGCTGGATGAGGCAGCAAAAGAAGCCGATGTCATCAAAGAGAAGAAGTTGTTGGAGGTCAAGGAGAAATTCTTGAACAAGAAAGCTGAGCTTGAAAAGGAAGTACAGCAGAGAAACCAAAAGATTCTTCAGGTTGAAAACAAACTCAAGCAGCGCGAAATGAGTCTTTCGCAGAAGCAGGAAGACTTGGGAAAACGCAAAGTTGAACTCGACAACACGCAGAACAAGCTCAATGCTCATGCCCAGCTCTTGAAAACCAAGGAAGAGGAGTTGGAGAAGATGCAACTCAAAGAGCGCGAGAAACTGGAAGAACTCAGCGGTTTGTCGGCAGAGGAAGCCAAGAAGCGTTTGGTGGATTCTTTGAAGGATGAAGCCCGCACCAACGCCCAGTCGTATATCAACGAAATCATGGACGACGCTAAAATGACGGCGAATAAGGAAGCCAAGCGCATCGTGATTCAGACCATCCAGCGTGTTGCAACGGAAACCGCCATTGAAAACAGCGTGACAGTGTTCCATATCGACAACGACGAGGTTAAAGGCCGCATCATTGGTCGTGAAGGACGTAATATCCGTGCTTTGGAAGCAGCCACAGGCGTTGAAATTGTGGTTGACGACACGCCGGAAGCCATTGTGATTTCCGCTTTCGATCCTGTGCGTCGTGAAATCTGCCGTTTGGCGCTCCATCAGTTGATTTCAGACGGCCGCATTCACCCTGCTCGTATTGAAGAAGTCGTTGCAAAGGTGAAGAAGCAGATTGAGGAAGAAGTGATCGAGACCGGTAAGCGAACGGCCATTGACTTAGGCATTCACGGTTTGCATCCTGAGCTCATCCGCATCATCGGTAAGATGAAATACCGTTCCTCTTATGGTCAGAATCTTTTGCAGCATGCGCGTGAAACGGCCAATCTTTGTGCCGTGATGGCTGCCGAATTGGGATTGAATCCGAAGAAAGCCAAGCGTGCAGGTCTCTTGCACGACATCGGTAAGGTGCCCGATGAAGAGAGCGAATTGCCACACGCACTCTATGGTGCCAAGTTGGCTGAAAAATACAAGGAAAAACCTGAAATCTGCAATGCAATAGGTGCCCACCATGATGAAATGGAAATGACGACGCTCTTAGCGCCAATCGTTCAGGTGTGCGACGCCATTAGTGGTGCCCGTCCGGGTGCACGTCGTGAAATCGTTGAAGCTTACATCAAGCGTTTGAACGATCTTGAAAACATCGCAATGAGCTATCCTGGCGTTACGAAAACGTATGCCATCCAGGCAGGTCGCGAGTTGAGAGTGATTGTTGGTGCCGACAAGATTGACGACAAGCAGACTGAGAGCTTGAGCGGCGAAATCGCCAAGCGCATTCAGGACGAGATGACTTATCCGGGCCAGGTGAAGATTACGGTGATCCGTGAGACCCGCTCAGTTAGCTTTGCAAAGTAAAAATCTGAGGTATAATAAGCTAAGGGTGCATACTATGAACGGTATGCGCCCTTAGTTGTTGTGGAAATAATCGTTAAAAGTTGAATGCCTGTTTATGGGAAGAAACAAATATTCCGAAAAGGAAATAAAGGAAATCGGTAAGTTGCTCCGTCTGAAAAATGCGGCCAATCGCTTCGGACAAAAACAAATTCGCCACCAGTTGCGTGTGGATTATGAGTTCAATATTGCGGATTTCAATGAGCCGGGAAAGGCTTTTGGTGAAGACGACCTTTTGAGGGCAGTTGAGCGCGGTGCCATCGTGATTTTGGACGATGCCACCATTGCAGCCATGAAGGAAAAGCGGGCGAGAGACAAAGCGAGAGATGAAGCCAAGCGGGCCGAGATGGCTGTTGAGGCAGGCGAAGAAACCTCTTGGCAGGATGCTATGAAGGAATGGGAGGCCTGGGAGGCATCCGAGGCTTCCAAATGATGCTGTTCGGCTGTTCTTCTATCGTGTGTGCCCTCTTTACTTCTGTAGTTAAATCAATATGATTTATGGTCAAAATTAAGCGAAACCGTGAAACGGCCCGAAGCATGTTGCTGTGCTTCTGTCTGTTTGCCAGCGTCCTGCTGCTTGCGGGGTGTTCTGCGTTGCGTTTTGTGCCAGACGATGAGGCGATGCTGTCTTCCGTGAAAATGCAGAGCGACAGCAAGCAGATTTCGACCGGTTCATATCGCGCATACGTTCGTCAGGAGCCAAATTCGCGTTGGTTCAGCCTGATGAAAGTTCCCCTTGGCGTCTATTGCATGCAAGGGAAAGACAGTTTGCGCCGTTTCAATCGTTTCATACGGAGAATTGGTGAGGCCCCAGTGATATATAACGAGGCAGAAACCAAAGAGTCGCTTTCGGCATTGAAAGCGGCGTTGAACAACCACGGTTTTTTGCACGCCAGCGTAGAGGCCGACACCTCCTTGGTGCGTGGAAGGCGTGTGAATTTGCGTTATAAAATCCATCCGGGATTGCGCACTTATGTCGGTGACATCCATTATGATTTCGACGATGCGGAGGTGGAACAGGCGGTGATGAAAACCATCTCCTCTTCAAAACTCTACCGTGGTATGCCGCTCGATGCCTCTCTGCTCAATGACGAGCGTTCCCGTTTGGTGAACCTTTTGCGAGACCAAGGATATTATCACCTTCACAAGGAATTTGTTTCCTTTAGGGCCGACACGGCAGCCGATGATTATAGCGTCAATCTGACGCTGCGCGTTAAAATGCCCAATGGCATGGATTCCACGCGCGTCTATCAGAAATACAAGATACGCAAGGTGAATATATATGAAGACGTGGCGCAAGGCGAGGAAAAAGGCGTTTCGCCATACCACGGATTAGACATCTATTATGGCGATGGCTTGAAGATGTATCGCCGTGTGTACGACAGTCACATGTATATTCGTCCCGATAGCCTGTATCGTGCCACAGATTTACGCAACACCTACAGCAGCATTAATAGTCTTCCTTCAGTGGGCTATTCAGCTGTGCGCTTTCGGGAAGTTCCCACCGATAGTGCGCTGCTTGATTGTGATGTTAATGTCAATCTCAACATGCCCAACAGTGTCAGCGCCGAAGTCGAGGGAACAAACACATCGGGGAATTTAGGTGCGGCTTTGGTGCTCACTTATTCCAACAAAAACATATTCCGCGGTGCAGAAAGCCTGTCGTTGAAATTGCGTGGCGCATACGAGGCCATTACTGGTTTGGAAGGATACAACAATCAGAATTACCTGGAATATAGTGCAGAGGCCGCCTTGCGGTTTCCTGCATTTCTCTTTCCTGGCATTTCTGAAAAACACAGGCTGGGATTGAAAGCCAGTTCAGAACTGAATGTGATGTATGATTCCCAAAATCGTCCGGAGTTTCATCGCCGTGTGCTGACGGGCGGTTGGACATATCGTTGGTCGCCCACATTCTCCCCTCGTTGGCGCCATCGTCTGGATTTGGTGAGTCTCAATTACGTTTTCATGCCTTGGATTTCAGATACCTTTCGAAAGGAATATCTGGAGGGAGACGACCCACACTACGCCGTGTTGCGTTATAGCTATGAGAATCTCTTCATCATGAGAATGGGGTATAGCTTCACCTATAACTCCCTGAACACCTCAACGGCTATGGGCCTGTATCACACGAATGGGTATCAGATACGTTTCAACGTGGAATCTGCGGGAAATTTGCTATATGGCATGTCAAAGCTTTTGGGAGCGCAGCGGGTGTCCAGCGGGCAATATAGTTTGATGAACATTGCCTATTCGCAATATGCAAAAGTGGACTTCGATTATGCCAAAAGTTTTGTGATTGATGAGCGAAACTCCATGGCCCTTCATGCCGGCTTCGGCGTTGCCCTGCCTTACGGAAACTCCAGTATCTTGCCGTATGAAAAGCGTTATTTCTCGGGAGGTGCAAACAGTGTGCGTGGTTGGGGCGTCAGAGAACTTGGTCCAGGCAGCTACAAAGGAAACGATGGGAAAATTGATTTCATCAACCAGACCGGAAATCTCAAGCTCGATTTGAGCGTGGAATACCGAACGCATTTGTTTTGGAAATTTCATGGCGCCGCTTTTATCGACGCAGGAAACATTTGGAACACAAAGAACTATGCAGATCAGTCTGGCGGACAGTTTCGTTTCGACCGTTTTTACAAGCAGATAGCAGTGTCCTATGGTTTGGGCTTGCGTTTCAATCTGGACTATTTCGTGCTGCGTTTGGACGCCGGCATGAAAGCCATCAATCCAACAGTTGAAAGCGGGAAGGGGCATTACCCTGTCATACATCCCGTGTTCTCGCGTGATTTCACGTTCCATTTTGCAGTTGGACTTCCGTTCTGATAAGTAGATGTTCAGAATTAGTTTAAACTGGCTTATCCCTACATGGATAGTGTAAACTAATTTTGAATACCTACTTAACAACACAAGAAGAAAACCGAAACGGCCTCGCTGTCATTTCTCCAATAGGGGAGAAGATGACGGCGAGGCCGTTTCGGTTTTCTTGCAAAAGTATGCCGTTACGAAAAACAGCAATCCAGCATTGAAGCCACATTCACTTGGCTGTCTGGGTGGAAGCGCTACTTTAATTCATATAATTTAGAGGGGTGGGTGCGTTGTAGCGCTTCAAGCGTCAGAGGGTCGTCTTCAGACAATCGTCCAGCTTGTTTCAGCGCTTCAGAAACCGTCTGTAGAGCCAAGTCTGGCCGATTGTTTTCTTCGCTGAGATGGCATAGCCAGATGTGTCGTGCGTCAGCCGACAGGCATTCCGACAATAGTTTGGCCGTGTCAGCATTGTCCATGTGTCCAGTGCCGTTCCGTATGCGGTCTTTCAGGTGGCGCGGGTAGCGTCCGTTTTCAAGCATATATGCGTCGTAGTTTGATTCCACCACGATGTATTTCGCGTTAGAGAGGTGGTGTCGCATTGTTTCCGTCACGTGTCCAACGTCTGTCATCAAGCAAAAGGTGGTGTTGTTGACGCTGATGAAATATCCACAATTGTCTGCACTATCGTGCGGAACCTGAAATGGGGTGATTTCAAATGGTCCTAAATCAAAAGTTTCTCCCGCAACGATGGTGTTGGCGAGAGGGGCGGGTACTTTCTTGCGTACGAAGCGGTTACGGTTCATGCCCATATACACGTCTGCCAGGGCATATACAGGCAGATGAAATTCAATAGAAACCGCTCCAACGGCACGCACATGGTCGGCATGGTCGTGTGTGACAAGGATTCCCTTTATGTCTCCGAACGAGAGGCCGTAGTCGCGGAAATACTTCTTGAATTTTCGTATGCCGATGCCCTCGTCAATGAGAAGCCCATATCCGTCGGCGTTTATGTAATAGCAGTTTCCGCTGCTGCCGCTTCCAAAACATATAAATTTAATCATGGTTGTTGTTCAAGTCTTGAATCGCATATTTCGTTGCTTGTCCATTTGGCGGTATGTATTTCCAATGAATGTGAGAGACAGGCAGGTTGCGAATGTGAAATGGTATGCAAAATTAATCAAATTAGTAATGCTGAAGAAATAAGTAATGGTAAAAAATAATTTGACCAATTTTGTGAAGTGTGGAGTAAGGCATAATTTCTTAAGTAGGTGTTCAAAATTAGTTTAGTAATGGTGAAAGAATAAGTTGAGCAATTTTGACCTGTCTTTTTGCCGCCTTTGGTATTATTGCTTTTGGCAGGGCTTTGTGAGGGAGTTTGGTGTGGAGTTAGTGGGCGTATGCCGTGAATGTGAGAAAGACGACGGTTTCAAACTGCGTAGAAAGTCAAGTGCAGGTCGTGCTCTTGTGTGTTTCTTCTGATACCTCTGCATCTGAATTTTGTCACCCTCTGATTAGTCGTCTTCTATAAATAGCTGAAATAGCGGTTCTTTACTATATGTGTATGCCATATTTTTGATAAGAAGAGATATTTTTTGCCGAAAAGTTTGGTGGAGTGAAAATAAAGTTTTAACTTTGCACTCGCAAACAAGCAACAACGGTACCCTGACCGAGTGGCTAGGTAGCGGTCTGCAAAACCGTGTACAGCAGTTCGAATCTGCTGGGAACCTCCTGAAAAGAAAGCCGTTTCCATCTGAAACGGCTTTTTTATATCCCCTACTCCAAATTCAGACTCTTTTCATTGGGTTTGTATTTTCCGTCAGCCACTGATTGCGATTTGGCTTCCCGTCGGTATTCGTTAGGTGTCATACCGGTAATCTTCTTGAAAACCCGGTTGAAATAAGAGAAGTCCTCGAAACCGACCAAATAGGATGTTTGTTTCACCGGCAGGTCGTTCGTGATAAGCAATAACTGAGCCTTTTCTATTTTGCGTTGGATAATGAAATTGGCAGGCGTCGTTCCCGTTTCCTTTTTGAAGATACGGATAAAGTAATTTTTAGATACACATAATGTTTCCGCAACTTTGTCGATGCAGAGTTCGTCCGAAATGTGATTGCGGATGTAGGTGATGGCTCTTTTCACACGGTCGTCCGTCACTGTGGATTTGAGATGAGCCGTCTTAAAAAAGGGAGCGAGTAATTGATAGATGATACCGCGTGATATCATTTTGTTGTAAAGCGGCCGTTGTTTGTTCTTCAATAAATTGGATGCCAGCGTAGAGCTGT
>OHPJ01000064.1_pt1 | contig 65619 bp, 49 predicted proteins | sample 1577701 | NCBI WGS metagenome assembly OHPJ01 (sample SAMEA3879517, study PRJEB24766) | human gut metagenome | biome: human-associated habitat; feature: feces | place: USA | collected 1985/1987 | reverse complement strand
GGGCGTAGGCGTTTATACGCTGATACCCAGGGCGTTGCCCTGGGCTGTGAACTGGTTGCCCTTTCAGGGCGCTCCTTTTCGCGCTTTGTTCGTTTATCATGTGTGTATGCTTTGCCACTTATTATCTGGCTCAAAACTGCGCAGAGTTTTTTTCTGGATGTTGAACACCCTACCTTTCAGAGGCGCTGTCACCCCCTTCTCGTTAGCAGCATCATCACCACCGGCACGCCCATCAGTGGCGTGATGGCATTCACTGGCAGGGTGAGGCCGCCGGGCACCGCGTGGCCGAGGAGGAGCGCCAAGAGCGCCATGTTGGCCCCCCAGAGCAGGCTCATGGGGAGGAGCGTGTGGTGGTTGGCCGTTTGATGGACGAGGCGGGCCACCTGCGGGGCGGCGAGACCAATGAAAGCAATCGGGCCGCAGAGCGCCGTGACCACCGCGCAGAGGGCCCCCGCCGTGAAGAGCAGCAGGGTGCGGGCGCGTTTCGGGCGGATGCCCAGGTTGCGGGCATAGTCGGCACCGAGCAAGAGCGCGTTGAGCGCTTTCGTTTGCAGAAAGAGCAGGGCCAGCAAGCCCAAGAGCAGGGCGGCGAAGAGCGGCAGGCGCTCCAGCGTGACACTGCCGAAATCCCCCATGCCCCATGCCACGTAGGTTTGCAGCCCCTCGCTGGTGGCGAAGAAACTGAAGATGGAGATGAGGGCCGAGGCGGCAAAACTGATCATCACGCCAGCCACAAGCAGATGGAGGTTGCTGCGGAAGAGGGCCGAGAGGCTCATTAGCAGAAGGACAATGGCAAAGGCACCGAGACACGAGGCTGCCACCGTCAGCAGATAGCCGCCGAGCGACACCGCCCCCGCCGTCAGCGAGCCGCCCAAGAGCAACATCGCAATGGCCGCTCCCAGTCCGGCTCCCGCATTGACCCCCAAGAGCGAAGGGTCGGCCAGCGGATTGGAAAACACCGTTTGCATCACGAGGCCCGCTGCCGCCAGACTGCAGCCGCAGAGCAGGGCCGTGAGCATCTGCGGAAGACGCACCTGCAAGATGATGAACGACGCCAAATTATCTGGCGATGCTTGCCCTGTGAGCACATGCCACACTTCCGACAGCGGTGTCGGCACATCACCGAGGCACAGCGCCGTCAGGGCAAGCAGAGGCAGAAGCAAGAAAGGCAGGAGGGATTTCATGGCGTTGGCAATGGAGAATAATAGCGCAGGCGATGGTGGGGCAGGAGAGAGGGATGGAGGATTTTCACGATGTCTTGCAACAGGCGGTCGGGATGGAACGGCGCTTCCTCATAAAACGGGATGCGGAGCGTGTTGCATCCCCAAATGTGGCGTTCCTGCCACGGACGCAGACTTTTGTAGGGCGCATAGTCCGTTGCCAGTTGCGTGTACGACAAATCGTTTGCCGCTCCATATTTAATGAGCCACACGTCCGCTTCATGTCCATGCGCCAGCACTGTCTCCACGGAAAGTGCCGCAGAACCGCTTTCTGGCCGGTCGGCAAACAGATAGTTCGCCCCGGCGTCGGCATAAAGTTGCCCCAGATAGCTCTTCCCGCCCGGCGTGTACCAGGCCGTGCCTTGCTTCGTGTCGCAAAGCAGCGATGGGCGCTCAGTGGTGGAGGTCACCGCCTGACGGAGCGAGTCGTAGCGTTCCGAAATGTCGGAGAACAGACTGTCGGCCTGCGTTTCCGCGCCCAGCAGTCGGCCGAAGAAGCGCATCCATTCCGCGCGGCCGAGCGCCGATGTCTCCAGATAGTCGGCACACAACACCAAGGTCAGTCCGGCTTTCTCCAGCAAACCATAGTTCGCGCCCTCCATCGGCGGCACGAAAACAGCGTCGGGTTTCAGGGCCAGCAGGCGTTCCACATTGGGCGCCATGCTACTGCCAGCATCAGCGATGCGCCCTTGACGCAGACCCTCTTTGAGGCGCGGGTCGACAGCATAGGTCGTGTCGGTCATGGCCACGAGCTGCTTCTCGCACGAGAGGTCGTGGAGCAGGGCGGCGTGTACGGACGAAAACACCACCACGCGTTTCAGCGGTGTGCGCACTAAAATGCCTTCCGGCAGATTGCTTGGCACGCGTTGCGAGCGGGGGACGAGTACATACGTTTGCAGGGGGCGCCCTTCGTGCCAGGTGTCGCGCACTTCCACACGGGTGAAACTGTCGGCGAGTTCCATGCGCAGGAGGGTGGCATGGCGTAATGGCTCTGCCTCGCTGACTTCCGAAGAATGGCAGCCAGCGAGAAAGAGCGTGAGGAAGAAGAGGAGGGGGAAGATAGTGTGGCGCATCGAGGTGGGTGGTATAAGTTGGTGAGGGTGGTATAATATATAATATGTATGGTATTATATATAATGCGTGTGGTATATACAATGGGTACGCTGTTTGTCACACCGTGATTTCTCCCGCGATACTCTCGTTCATGAGTCGCGTGATTTTTTCCCATTTGTAGTCGTGTCCCAGGAGGAACATCATTTTCGTGACCATGCCTTCCACGGTGCTGTCGTGTCCGTTGAGCACGCCCGCTTGCAGCAGTTGCAGGCCCGTTCCGTAGCGTTGCATCTCCACCGCACCTTGAGAGCACTGCGTGATGTTGACGATGATCACGCCGCGGTCGACGAGTTCGCGAAGAATCTTGATGAGCCACGGTTTCTGTGGCGCGTTGCCAGAGCCAAACGTCTTGAGGATGATGCCCCGCACCCCGTTGAGGCGGCACACCGATTCAACATATTCCTTTCGGATGCCCGGGAAGAGCGTGAGGATGATGACATGATTGTCCATCAAGAAATGTGGCTGGAACGGGCGTGTGGGGTCTGGGCGACGGATGAGGTGGCGTTCGTATTTTATGTGGATGCCAGCGTGGGCCAGTGACGGACAATTGTAAGACCGGAAGGCGTTGAAGCCCTCCGCGTTGATTTTCGTCGTGCGGTTGCCGCGCATCAGGCGGTTTTCAAAGAAGATGCAGACCTCTGGGACGATGGGCGTGCCGTCGGCATCGCGTGCCGCAGCGATTTCGATGCTCGTCAGGAGATTTTCCTTGCCGTCTGTTCTCAGTTGTCCGATGGGCAGTTGGGAGCCCGTGATGATGACCGGTTTGCCCAAATTCTCAAGCATAAAACTCAAGGCAGATGCCGTGTAGGCCATCGTGTCTGTGCCGTGCAGCACCACGAAACCATCATAGCGGTCGTATTGTTCGCTGATGAGCCGCGCCAGTTTAATCCAGTATTTCGGTTCCATGTCGCTCGAGTCGATGGGCGGATTAAACGTCTGCGCGTCGATTTCATAGTTGAAGCGGTTGAGCTCAGGCACGTTATGCTGGAAGTGCTCCAGATCGAAGTTTTCCAAAGCACCCGTTTGGGGATTCTCTATCATGCCGATAGTGCCTCCTGTATAGATAATGAGAATGGTCAGTCTGTTCATATTGCAAAGCTACGAAATTTGCCGTGTTTAGCAATGCAGAGCAGACAAATTCTGCCTCAGACGACAGACTGAATGTTGAAAGGGAAGGGGGCATTGACCTATTATTTCGGAATATAAGTTGCTTGAAACCTTTCAGCCAAACTCCCGTCGTTGTCAGGAACCGCTGTATGCGGAACCGCACGTACGGTGGTGTGAGAGGTCGGAAAACGAAAGTAGGAAGAAAACTGCTTCGTTTTCCTCCTACTCGATTGGACTATGACTTATTCTATAATTGTTAATCTATTCTATTTCAGTTTCTTATAACCGTAAGCAGCGTTCTTTCCCAACTGCTCCTCAATACGGATAAGCTGGTTGTACTTTGCCATACGATCGGTACGGCTCATCGAACCTGTCTTGATCTGACCAGAGTTGGTTGCCACAGCGATATCGGCGATTGTCGTATCCTCTGTTTCACCTGAACGGTGTGACGTGACAGTGGTGTAGCCATGACGATGGGCCATCTCTATAGCATCCAAGGTCTCTGTAAGCGAGCCAATCTGGTTCACCTTGATAAGGATAGAGTTAGCAGCGCCCATCTTGATGCCCTTCTCCAAGAACTTCACGTTCGTAACAAAGAGGTCGTCACCAACCAACTGGCAACGGTCACCGATGGCAGCCGTAAGCTTCACCCAGTTGTCCCAATCGTTCTCGTCAAGACCGTCCTCGATGGAATCGATAGGATATTTGGTAATCAGTTCTTCCAAGAACTTGATTTGCTCAGCAGCTGTGAGTTTCTTTCCGTTAGGATCCTTCTTCTTGCCGTCCTTCAGCTGGCGGTAATCGTAATACCACTCACCATTCTCCTGAACAGCGAACTCGCTGGCAGCGCAGTCCATGGCAATCTTCACATCCTTTCCTGGCTCATAACCGGCATCCTTGATTGCCTGGCAGATGCTCTCAAGGGCGTCCTCAATGCCATTGAGTGCAGGAGCGAAACCGCCCTCGTCGCCGACAGCAGTGGAAAGGCCGCGACTCTTCAGGAGCTTTGCCAAGGCATGGAACACCTCCGCACCCATACGGATTGCCTCCTTCTCATTAGGAGCACCCACAGGACGGATCATAAACTCCTGGAAAGCGATTGGAGCATCAGAGTGAGCACCACCGTTGATGATGTTCATCATAGGAACTGGAAGGGTGTAAGTGTTGCAACCGCCGATGTAGCGATACAGCGGGATATGGAGATACTCGGCAGCAGCATGAGCCACAGCAAGCGATACGCCAAGAATGGCATTGGCACCTAAGTTTGACTTGGTCTTAGTGCCATCCAGCTCCAACATCTTATAGTCGATAGCACGCTGCTCCAAGGCAGAGAATCCGACCAAAGCCGGAGCAATCACGTTATTGACATTCTCTACAGCCTTTAATACTCCCTTGCCACAATAACGGCTCTTGTCGCCATCACGAAGCTCCAGTGCCTCATTCTCACCAGTTGAAGCACCTGACGGAACTGATGCACGGCCAACCACGCCAGACTTTAATAATACCTCAACCTCTACTGTAGGATTGCCACGAGAATCCAAGATTTCTCTTGCATGAACATTTTCGATAATCATAATACAATAATATTTTTAACTTTATATACCTATATATAAACCGCATAAATTGGTTGCACAAATACGATTCTTTTTACGAATGCAAAAATAGAAATTATAAGAAAAATCGCCAAATTCAGAGCATACCCAAAAATAGGTATTCCGCTGAAAATACCTACTTGTAAGTATAACGGATTTAAGTTTAGCAAGTTTCCAACTTGCTAAACAGCAGACAAGTTGACAAGAAACGAGTTGACAAGGAACGAGTAGACAAGGCGATTGGTTTTCTCTTGATAATAGCTCCTTACAACCTTTCCTGACTTTGTTACTCAAAAATCATGTATTTTATAACTTGCTGATAAGCAATATTTTGTATCTTTGTGTCACCTAATTTTTGGTGACGCAATGACGAAGTCAGGAAAACTCCTCTTGCCCTATAGATTCAAGACAGAAGGGCAAACTATGCTGACTAAGGATTTGTCATCCACAATCTTATGCCTATGCCTCTTGGCGAACGTGGGCCCAGACGCATTCGTCTCTGGGAGGAGGCGCGTCCGCGTCTGGGACGAGAGACGATCGTGTCTGGAACGAGAGACGTCCGCGTCTGGGATATGAAACGGATGAATCTGGGACGGCGTTCGCCGACAAGTTGGGATGCAGGATTTGCAACTTGTGTTTTCTGGGGGGCAGGAAGGAGAATCAGTCTGCTCCTTTTCGAGGCAGCGTGTGGGGGAAAAAACCAGAGATTTTGAATGTCGGCCTGTTTTTTGTTGTATCTTTGTCGTTGCATCCGGTTAGTCCGGAGAAGAAGTACCATTATTTTCGAACACTTGATTTTTATATGAAATATCTGACGCGCTTTGCAGTAGCGATGCTGATGGCAAGTCCCGCCATGTTGCGGGCGCAGTCTGTTTCCGACAGCACCTCCACGCGAGAGTCCGTTCACGACTGGCTTTTTGCTGCCGGGCATGCCAATGTGCTCGCCACCTATCTTTCGCCGCTTGAATATACCGGTCCGGCGTTCTCCGTGGCCCACCGTTCCGAACGGTTGGCGCGATGGGGGCGTGGAAAGGTGACGGTGCAGGGATGGTTTCAGGCCCAGGGCAGTTACACCGCTTCGCCAACCAAAGACAATCATTTCTATGACGGCCGCTTCACGGCTGCCGTGGCGTGGCACCGAAACTGGTGCCCCACGCCGGGGCTGCGCCTGGGAGTTGGCGGACAGGCTGAGGCCGGCGGCGGCATCACCTACAGTCTTAACGGCGGCAACAACCCAGCAGAAGGGCGCGTGGCGCTACATGTGGGACCTTCAGTGACGGCCGACTATGCTTTCCGCGTGGGGCGTCGGAAGTGGTCAGTCAATTCGCAGATGGATGTCCCGTTGCTCGGTCTGGCGTTTACCCCCACCTACGGGCAGTCGTATTACGAAATGTTCTCCTTGGGGCATTCCGACCATAACGTGCGCGTCACCCATCCCTTCAATGCCCCCTCGTTGCGCTGGACAACCCTTTGCCGCATCCCCGTGCTCGGGGCAAAGGTGTCTGTTGGGTATCAGGCCGATATCGTGCAAAGCCATCTTGGCGGACTGAAATATCATGCGTGGAACCACACGTTTATGATTGGATATACGCGACGCCTACGGCTCGTCAGAGATTAGTAAGTAATGTTGAAAAAATAACTTCCGCAATTTTGCCGTTGGCAAGAAATATTTTATTTACCCACCTGCCTTTTCGGCTCTTTTCGAGCTTATTCTCAGTCACAATGCTCGCATTGCTCCCTCGAATAAGCTCAAAAATAGCTCAAAAATGCAGGTGCAAAATTGCGGAACTTATTCTTTCAACATTACTAATGGTGAGAAAAACAATTCAGACCACCTCCTTATAAACCTTCGTATGATACATCTTCCAAAAATATTCTCCATATTGTTGTCTGCGCTTCTCTTGACATCCTGCATCACCGAAGACGTGCCCGACAACACGCCGCGCGGCAATTTCGAGTTGCTCTGGCAGACGCTTGACGAGCATTACTGCTTTTTCTCCTATAAAAAAGCGGCCTATGGGCTTGACTGGGACGAAGTGCACGGACGGTATGCTTCGCAAGTCAATGACAAACTGACGGGGCAGCAACTCTTTGAGGTGCTATCTGACTTGACGCGTGAAATCCGTGACGGGCATGTCAACCTCTCGTCGGCTATGGGGACATCGCGCTACGGCGAATGGTTTGACAACCATCCGATGAATTATTCCGACTCCATCATCCGCGCCTATCTCGGACGCACCACCGATTACACCATCACTTCCGGTTTGTCGTATCGCATCCTTGACGACAACATCGGCTACGTGCGTTGCCCCTCGTTTGAAAATGGGTTTGGCAGCGGCAACCTCCATGAGATGATGCGGGCACTGGCGCTCTGCGACGGACTCATCGTTGACGTGCGCAGCAATGGCGGCGGCATGCTTACGTCGGCAGAAAAACTCGCTTCGCTCTTCGTGAATGAGCGTACCCTCGCCGGCTATATGTGTCACAAGACAGGGCGCGGACACGACGATTTCTCCTCGCCAAAAGCCATCTATCTCGATCCCTTCGAGGGCTTGCGTTGGCAGAAACCCGTGGCAGTGTTGACAAACCGGCGCACGTATAGCGCCGCCAACAGTTTTGTGATGTACCTGAAAGGATTGCCCAATGTCACCATCGTGGGCGACCAGACCGGCGGCGGTTCGGGAATGCCCTTCGTATCAGAGCTCCCCAACGGATGGACACTGCGCTTCTCCGCCTGCCCGATGTTCAACCGCGAGATGCAACATACAGAACTGGGCATAGCGCCCGATGTGGCGGTGGATATCACGTCGGAAGATTATGCGAGGAGCATAGACACCATCATCGAAAAGGCGAGAGGCGTGTTGAGAAAAGGAGCATGAGGGGAGGAGAAAAAAGCTTGCGGAGGACATCGCCGCTTGAAAACTGAATCAAAAGCTTTGGTTTTCTTGTGCATTGCGCCCCGTAGAATGTTTTTTTAGAGAAACCCTTTATTTTTCTGCAACGCCAATTTTGCAAATTAAAACTAAGTAAGTACCTTTGCAGCAAAGAACGCAAGAACAGAGGTCGCCGACGAATGATAAGTAGGTGTTCAGAATTAGTTCATATTGAATTGTCGTATTATTTTGTTCCTACAGCTGTCTTGAAGAAGGAGCGTAGCGGGCTACGTGACTGATGAAAGACAGTTGTAGGGGCAAAAGAATGCGGCAAGGCAATATTTAACTGGCTTATCCCTACATGGATAGTATAAACCAATTTTGAACACCTACTTATTCCATCAGTTGTCAGCGTTTTGACGTTTGAACGTGGTTGGCGGGTGGCGAGAAGAGACAAGGCTCCTGGCGGGAGCTGGTTTTGTCGGTAGCTACAAGTCCGCCTCCAAAGATATTTGGATATAACAATTCTACATAGTTAACAAGCCGTGTGGGCACCTGCAGAGAGAGTTGGGAGAAAAGCGCTGGTGTGCGCGACGCTCCAACTTCTGGCATGCAGACACCCAGTATGGCACATTCTAAAAAGTTTATGGCAAACAAGAAATTTATTACTTGTGACGGTAACCAAGCCGCAGCGCACATCGCGTACATGTTTTCTGAGGTTGCTGCCATCTACCCCATTACGCCATCTTCTCCAATGGCAGAACACGTTGACGAATGGGCGGCACAAGGCCGCAAAAACCTCTTCGGCGACACCGTACACGTTCAGGAAATGCAGTCTGAAGGTGGTGCAGCCGGAGCCGTTCACGGTTCGTTGCAAGCTGGCGCACTGACCACGACGTTCACCGCCTCTCAGGGTCTCTTGCTGATGATCCCTAATATGTATAAGATCGCCGGCGAATTGCTGCCTTGCGTATTCCATGTCTCAGCTCGTACCTTGGCCACTCATTCGCTCTGTATCTTCGGTGACCACAGCGACGTGATGGCTTGCCGCCAGACTGGTTTCGCCATGCTCTGCGAAGGTTCTGTTCAGGAAGTGATGGACCTCTCAGCCGTGGCACACTTGGCAGCCCTGGACGGCCGCGTTCCTTTCATCAACTTCTTCGACGGTTTCCGCACCTCACACGAATACCAAAAGATTGAAGAGATGGACATGGAAGATATCCGTCCGCTCGTTCCGATGGACAAGGTGAGCGAGTTCCGCAACCGCGCCCTGACGCCAGAGCATCCTGTTGCTCGTGGTATGGCTGAGAACCCTGAAACCTTCTTCGCACACCGTGAAGTATGCAATCCTTACTACGATGCCATCCCTGGAATCGTTGAAAAATACATGGCTGCCGTTTCTAAGATTACGGGCCGTGAATACAAACTCTTTAGCTATTATGGCGCAGAAGATGCAGAGCGCGTGATCATCTGCATGGGTTCTGTGACTGAAGCTGCCCGCGAAGCCATCGACTATATGAACGCCAAGGGCGAGAAGGTCGGTATGGTCAGCGTTCACCTCTATCGTCCGTTCAGCGTTAAGCACCTCTTGGCCGCTGTGCCTAAGACTTGCAAGAAGATTGCAGTGCTCGACCGTACGAAGGAACCAGGTGCCAATGGCGAACCGCTTTATCTCGACGTGAAAGACGCATTCTACAATGCTGAAAACCGTCCTGTCATCGTTGGTGGCCGTTATGGTCTCGGCTCTTGCGACACTACGCCGACCATGATCATCTCCGTGTTTGACAACCTTGCTTTGCCAGAACCAAAAGACCACTTCACTTTGGGCATCGTTGACGACGTGACCTTCCAGTCTCTCCCGTTGGAGAAGGAAATGGCACTCGGCGGCGAAGGCATCTTCGAGGCCAAGTTCTATGGTTTGGGTGCAGACGGTACTGTCGGTGCCAACAAGAACTCCATCAAGATTATCGGTGACAACACCGACAAGTATTGCCAGGCATACTTCTCTTACGACTCTAAGAAATCGGGCGGTTTCACTTGCTCTCACCTCCGCTTTGGTGACCATCCAATCCGCTCAACTTACCAGATTAAGACCCCGAACTTCGTGGCTTGCCATGTTCAGGCTTATCTGCATATGTATGATGTGCTCCGCGGTTTGCGTGACAACGGTACGTTCCTCCTCAATACCGTTTGGGAAGGCGAAGAGTTGGCGCAGAATTTGCCAAACAACGTGAAGCGCTATTTCGCTCAGCACAACATCACTGTTTATTATATCAATGCAACGAAGATTGCTCAAGAAATTGGTCTTGGCAACCGCACCAACACCATCTTGCAGTCGGCCTTCTTCCGTATCACGGAGGTTATCCCTGTTGAACTCGCCGTTGAGCAGATGAAGAAATTCATTGTGAAGTCGTATGGCAAGAAGGGTCAGGACGTTGTTGACAAGAACTATCAGGCCGTTGACCGCGGTGGCGAATACCAGCAGCTCACGGTTGAGGCCGCTTGGGCTAACCTGCCAGAAGATGAGAAGGTTGTTCGCGAAGAACCTGCTTTCATCTCTGACCTCGTTCGTCCTATCAACGCACAGAACGGTGACCTCCTTCCTGTGAGCGCCTTCAAGGTTTCTGAAGACGGTACTTGGGAACAGGGCACTGCCGCTTATGAAAAGCGTGGCGTTGCTGCCTTCGTTCCTGTATGGCACAAGGAAAACTGTATCCAGTGTAACAAGTGTGACTTCGTATGTCCTCACGCTGCTATCCGTCCGTTTGTTCTCACCGATGAAGAACTGAAGGGCTTCGGTGGCGAAACCATCGAGATGAAGGCTCCGGCAGCCATGAAGGGTATGCACTTCACGCAGCAGGTTGACGTTATGGACTGTCTCGGTTGCGGCAACTGTGTTGACGTATGTCCGGGCATGAAGGGCAACAAGGCTCTCGAAATGGTTCCGCTCGAAGGTCAGGAAGGCGAAGCTGCCAATTGGGAATACTGCACGAAGAACGTTACCAGCAAGCAGCATCTCGTTGACGTCAAGCTCAATCCGAAGAACTCTCAGTTTGCTACGCCTCTCTTCGAATTCTCTGGCGCCTGCTCAGGTTGCGGCGAAACTCCTTACGTGAAACTCGTCAGCCAGCTCTTTGGCGACCGTCAGATGATTGCCAATGCAACAGGTTGCTCTTCCATCTATTCTGGTTCAATTCCTTCAACTCCATACACCACCAACGAAAAGGGTCAGGGTCCTGCTTGGGCTAACTCCCTCTTCGAAGACTTCTGTGAGTTTGGTATGGGTATGATTTTGGCCAACAAGAAGATGCGCAACCGCATCCAGGCTATCTTCGAGGAAGCAATTGCACACGAAGAAACTCCAGCAGAATTCAAGGCCGCAGCTCAGGAATGGATTGCAGGTCAGGACGATGCTGACGCCAGCCGTGCAGCAGCTGAGAAACTCGAACCAATGATCAAGGCCGGTGCTGAGAAGGGCTGCGAAGCTTGCAAGCAGTTGGCAGATCTGAGCCACTATCTCACGAAGCGTAGCCAGTGGATCATCGGTGGTGACGGTGCTTCTTACGACATCGGTTACGGCGGTCTCGACCACGTATTGGCCAGCGGTGAAGATGTTAACATCCTCGTGCTCGATACAGAGGTTTACTCAAATACGGGCGGTCAGGCTTCCAAGGCAACTCCAATCGGCGCCATCGCACAGTTTGCCGCTGCCGGTAAGCGCGTGACGAAGAAAGACCTTGGTTTGATGCAGACCACCTACGGTTACATCTACGTGGCTCAGGTTGCTATGGGTGCCGACCAGGCACAGTGCCTCAAGGCCATCAAGGAAGCTGAAGCTTACCACGGTCCTTCACTCATCATTGCCTACGCTCCATGTATCAACCACGGTTTGAAGATCAAGGGCGGTATGGGACGCAGCCAGGCAGAAGAGGCTCGTGCCGTTGCCTGTGGTTACTGGCATCTGTGGCGTTTCAATCCGGAACTCGCAGAACAGGGTAAGAACCCGTTCACTCTCGATTCTAAGGAACCGAAGTGGGATGACTTCCAGGATTACCTCGACCACGAAGTGCGCTTCCTCTCATTGAAGAAGGCATTGCCAGCACAGGCACAGGAACTCTATGACGAGACCAAGCGCGCAGCTCAGCGCCGCTATGCTTCTTACGTTCGCAAGACGAAGGAAGACTGGTCATTGTCTGAGTAATAATGACATATATGGAATGGGGATTTTCCGCCAGAAATAATAGTGGCGGAGAGTCTGACCATTATAAATAAGAAACGGGGCGTAGCCGATGGCTATGTCCCGTTTCTTTGATAAGTAGGTGTTCAAAATTAGTTTATATTGAATTGTCGTATTATTTTGTTCCTACAGTTGTCTTGAAGAAGGAGCGTAGCGGGCTACGTGACTGATGAAAGGCAGCTGTAGGGGCAAAAGAATACGGCAAGGCAATATCAAACTGGTTTTCTCCTGCATGGATACTATAAAATAATTTTGAACACCTACTTAATATTCATCGGCCTGTTTCTTGGGTAACAGCCAAGAATTTTATGGGAGGATGTCGCGTCTGTGGAAGTTTGTTCGACTTGCTTTGTACTGAAAATCCGTTAATTGGAAGTAATACGCCGTCATGTTTTCTTGGCCGTTCGTGTTTCTTTCGTTACATTTGCAGATGTGAAAGCTTGGTATGCACTTCCTTCACCTTGGTGGTTGAAGATGAAGAGCCTACGGTTGTTTGACAGTCACGTGTGTCTCCTCCTCCGTTCTTAGCGTTGGAGATACGCCTCGTAAAATATCCAAAGATATGACAATGAATAGCTACATAAGTTTTGACTGGGCGATGAAGCGCCTGTTGCGCAATAAAGCCAACCACGCCGTTTTGGAAGGTCTGATGACCTCCCTGCTCGGGCGTAAATATACCATATTGAAATTTCTGGAGAGCGAGTCAAACCAGGTTGCGGAGGACGATAAGTTCAACCGCGTTGACATCTTGGCCGAAAGCGACCGTGGCGAACTGACGATCATCAAAATACAGAACAACCGCGAACTGGCCTATTTCCATCGCATGCTCTATGGCGTGTCGAAAGCAATCACCGAATATATCAACCTCGGAAACGACTACGATTGTGTGCGCAAGGTTTACAGCATTAATATCGTGTATTTCGAACTGGGGCAGGGCAGCGATTATGTGTATCACGGCAAGACCTTCTTCCGAGGCTTGCATGACACCAATGACATCCTGAAACTATCGGTGCGCCAGAACGAGCGGTTCTTCGGAAAATCAGAGAATGACGTCCTCAAATGCAAGGAAGCTGGCGACCTCTTCCCCGAATACTACGTGTTGCGCGTCAATGATTTCGACAAGGTGGCCGCGACACCGCTGGACGAATGGATTGAATTCCTCAAGACCGGCATCATCGCCCCAGAAGCGACAGCCCCCGGTTTGAGCGAAGCACGCGAATGCCTACGCGTCGATTCCTTGAGCCCCGCCGACAGGCAGGACTATATCCGCCACATGGAAGCCCTGCGTTACCAGCGCAGCGTTCTTGAGACAAGCCACGATGATGGGTATGTTGAGGGACGTGAAGACGGACTTTTGCAAGGGCGTGCTGAGGGCGCCAACCAGCGTGACCGCCAGATTGTATCGAATCTGGTGGCGATGAAAGTCCCCATGAATTATATGGTGCAAGTGACCGGCCTGTCGGAAGACGCTATAAGGAAAATCATGGAGAGCCTGTAGGCGGATGCTTATAAGTAGGTGTTCAAAATTATTTTATACTATCCATGCATGGACAAACCAATTCAATGTAAACTAATTTTGAATACCTACTTAAAACGGAGCGATAGGCCAATTGGTTCGCCTGTCTGTTCTTGTGAATAAAGCATGGTCTTTCCTCTCTTCAGACACTCCTAAAAATACAATATATGAACCTCATAGAAGCAATTAAGCAACGGCACAGCGTGCGGAGCTATCAAAGCAAACCGTTGCCGCAAGATGTTATCAGTCAACTACAAGAGAAAATAAATGAACTCAATGCAGTCAGTGGACTGAATATGCAACTCGTTGTCAATGAAAAACGTGCCTTTGCTGGTATCAACTCGTATGGTGCGTTTCATGGCGTTGAAAATTATCTTGTCATTGCAGGCCAGAAAAGCGACGACCTTGATGAACGGGCAGGCTATTATGGCGAGATGTTCGTGCTTTATGCCCAAATTCTGGGCTTGAATACCTGTTGGGTTGGTCTTACATACCGTAAGCAGAAAGAACGGTATGCGCTTGCAGACGATGAGAAAATCGCTTGTGTCATTACGGTCGGTTATGGCGTTACACAGGGGCATGGTCATAAAATCAAGCGTGTGGAACAGGTGAGCAATGTTTCAGATGACAGTCCGGCTTGGTTTCGTCAAGGCATTGAGGCAGCCCTGTTGGCCCCGACAGCTGTCAATCAACAGCGTTTCTTCTTTGAACTGATCAAAGTTCGAGACGGCGGAATGCCGAAGGTGAAAGCCCGTCGCGGTTTCTCTTTGGTGGGCTACACCCAAATGGACCTTGGCATCGCCCGTTTGCATTTTGAAATCGCCGCTGGACGCGAGCATTTCGAATGGGAAGACTGACTGGCGATTGTGAGACGGAAAATATAGATAAGAATACCTGCTTATGGAAAGAAAAGAGAAACTCCCAAATGTGTTCTATGCGATGATGCTGGTGCTGGCCTTAAGCTTGACCGCCTTGATGGGTGGAGCCGTATGCCTATTGGATTACGCTTTAAAACCGGCAGACCTGTCACGCAACGATCAGAAAGCCTGGGAAGAAGTCTATGAGAACTATCCGGGGGTGAAAGCCTGGCACGATTCCCTCGTGTCTGTCGGTGCACTGCGCGATACCACTGTCACGACATTGGGATATAAAATGCATGCGTGGTTTGTGCCTGCTTCTCGTCCAACGGCCGCTACGGCCCTGCTCTTACATGGGTACACCGATTGCGGTATCAGTATGATGCCTATTGCTCGAATGTACCATCGCGACATGGGCATGAACGTGATGATTCCCGATTTGACCAATTCTGGACGTACCGAAGTCGACCATTATGAAATGGGAAAAAGAGAGAGCGAGGAAGCCAGGGTGTGGAGCTACTTTGCCTTAAGAGAAGTGGGCGACAGCATGCGAATGGTTGTTCATGGCGTTTCTATGGGTGCCGCCACCACCATGATGGTAGCTGGTGGCCCTTGTACGCCCTTCTATATCAAAGCCTATGTGGAGGATTGCGGATATAGTTCTCTTGACAAACAATACACCAAAGAACTCAAGGAGCGTTTCGGCTTGCCGCGTTATCCGTTGATACCGTTGGCATCGTGGATATGTAAGAAAAACTATGGATTCTCATTCGCCGATATCAGTCCAGAGAAATGCCTGCGTGGCGTAGAGACCCCTATGCTCTTCATTCACGGCACCGCCGATACCTACGTCCCCACGGCGATGGTACATGAAGTGTATGCCGCCAAAGATACAGGTGTGAAAGAATTGTGGCTTGCGCCTGACGCTACCCATGCACGCAGTTTTAAGAAATACCCGAAAGAATATTCCGATCATGTGCGTCGATTCTTGGTTAGCAACCATTTCTTCGATGCGGAGTATTGGTTCCGTAAATGGTTGGAGGATATGCACAACGAGCAGATGTCTGTGATGTCTCGGCATTGGCACAGGTAGCGGAAAGCAGTAGTATTTCCCCTATGCGTTGTTGGTTCATGCAGAAAACCTCTGGCAGACTGCAACGATTTAATCCCGTCGGTCGGCCTATTTTGCGGAATATGTGGAAAACTGGGTGAAAATCAAGGAAAAATGGGGCGTCGGAGCCACTTTTTTGTGGAAACGTTTTATCGGAGTTTATTTTTGTCGTATCTTTGCAAATGATTAGAGTGAGGGGCTTGGAAAAAGTTCCTCACTTGTTTTTGGTAATGGTGGGAGAATCGGGCCGTGAGGTTCGTTTGGAATCTGTTGCCAAGCACATGAGTTATAATTTTACGGAGATTGGCACATAGAAAACCTTCGTGTGTAATCGGCCAAAACATCCAAATTACAGCGTAACACAAAACGTATGATTGAAACGAATGTAGTGAGAAAACTAGTTGACGAATGGTTGGAAGACAAGGATTATTTTCTGACCGATCTGACCATTTCGCCGGATGACCGCATCGTAGTGGAAATTGACCACCAAGATGGTGTGTGGATTGAAGACTGCGTGGCCTTGAGCCGCTTTATTGAAGATGGCCTTGACCGCGATGCTGAAGATTTCGAGCTCGAAGTTGGCAGCGCCGGCATCGGACAGCCATTCAAAGTGCTCCGCCAATATGAAATCCATGAAGGAGAAACCGTGGAGGTGTTGACCAAGGAGGGAAAGAAGATGGAGGGCATACTCTCTAATGTGACTCCCGAGCACTTCACCGTTACCGTACAGGAAAAAGTACGTATTGAAGGAAAGAAACGTCCGGAGATGGTTGAACGCGATGTGACCTTCAGCTATGACGACGTGAAGTCCACCAAATACGTCATCAATTTTAAATAAGTGTAATGAGGAAAGGATAAGCTGAGCAATTTTGACCTGTGTTTTTTTTTGTTGGTGTTGAAATTTGATAGACGCGCTATCTGGCCGATGGCAAATTTCAAAGATGGCAAAGAGGCAGTAGGTAAGACCACAATTCCTTAATCCTCAAAATTGTTCAGAGCGCTTTTAGTTCATTCCTAATCCTTTGCAGTCTGGGTTGCGGCGGTGTGTCGCAGAAAATCCAGAAGTTGTTCCGTTTTTTTAGAAGACACATGTTGTGAACGGCATCTGCCGCGTGACATTTCGATAAGTTCTTCTGAGATGGGATAAAAACCTGCTTCAAATCTTGAGAAAATAAAAACAATATATGGCAAAGAAAAAACAAGAGACACTGAGTCTCATTGACACCTTCTCCGAGTTCAAGGAGACGAAGAATATAGACCGCACCACAATGGTCGGTGTGCTCGAAGAAAGCTTTCGCAGCGTGATTGCCAAAATCTTTGGTTCTGACGAAAACTTTGACGTGATTGTTAACCCTGACAAGGGCGACTTTGAAATCTATCGCAACCGCGAAGTCGTTGCCGATGACAATGTGACTGACCCTAACAAGGAAATCACCCTGTCGGCAGCCCGCGAAATCGATGCCGACTACGAAATTGGCGAGGAAGTGAGCGAAACCATTGATTTCGCCAAGTTCGGCCGCCGTGCCATCCTGACGCTCCGTCAGACCTTGGCCAGCAAAATCTTGGAGCTCGAGCACGATTCTTTGTACAACAAATATAAAGACCGTGAAGGCGAACTCATCTCTGCCGAGGTCTATCAGACTTGGAAGAACGAGACGTTGCTTATGGACGACGAGCATAACGAGCTCCTCCTGCCCAAAAATCAGCAGATTCCACGCGACTTCTTCCACAAGGGCGATATGGTTCGCGCCGTCATCGACCGCGTTGACAATTCAAACGGAAATCCGAAGATTTTCCTTTCGCGTACCTCTCCCGATTTCTTGCGCCGCTTGCTCGAACAGGAAATTCCAGAGATTGTCGACGGTGTCATCCAGTTGCGCCGCATTGCCCGCATTCCGGGAGAACGCGCCAAAATTGCCGTTGAGAGTTTCGACGACCGCATTGACCCCGTTGGCGCTTGTGTCGGTGTGAAGGGTAGCCGTATTCACGGCATCGTTCGCGAAATGAACAACGAGAACATCGACGTGATCAATTACACCAGCAATACGCGCCTCTTCATTCAGCGTGCTTTGAGCCCAGCAGAAGTCATCAGTATTACGCTCAATGAAGAAGAGAAGAAGGCGGAAGTATATCTCCGTCCCGACCAGGTATCGTTGGCCATTGGCCGCGGCGGTGTCAACATTAAGTTGGCCTCAATGCTGACGGAATACACCATCGATGTCTTCCGTGAAGTAGAAGGCAATGAAGAAAACGAGGATGTCAACCTCGATGAGTTCTCAGACGAAATCGACCAGTGGGTGCTCGATGCCATCAAGGCGCTCGGATACAGAACAGCCAAGGAAGTGCTGAACGCCCCGCGCGAAATGCTCATCGAGAGAGCCGACCTTGAAGAAAGCACCGTTGACGATGTCTTGCGCATCTTGAAAGCGGAGTTTGAGGATAACGCAGCAAACAGTTAATGTTTAGTGATGGTGAAAGGATGAAGCCGAGCAATTTTAGCCTGTGATTTTGGAAGAGCAGGAATTGAAAGTTCTAAAAGCAGATTCTTTTATATTGCTCAGGGCATCTTTAGCCATTACTTAGGTCGCGCCCGCTGTTGAGTGGAACCAGGTGATAAGTAGGTTATATCAACTGCAAGATATGCTTACCATTACTGTCGAAGGACGTTCTCTCTACGTGTGGACAAGACGTACGTGCGGAGCAGGAAGTCTCTCACCATTGCCGACAAACCAATAGCGGTCGCATGTGATAGTAATCAACGGCAACACGTTTGCCGACACATAGCCACCTTCAAACATTATCTTATATTATAGCATGAGCATTAGACTAAATAAAGTAATTAAAGAATTCAACGTTGGACTTCAAACTGTGGTCGATTTTTTGACCACAAAGGGGTTTGAGGTAAAAGCCTCTCCCAGCGAAAAAATATCTGACGCGCAGTATGACTTGCTGCGCCAGGAATTTGGTGCCGACAGAGACCTCAGAACTGAGGCCGAAAAGATGATTCAAAACCGGCAGAAAGAAAAAATCCAGAAGGAGAAGAAGGCATCCCGCAAAGATGTCGCAACGGAGATTAAAACGGAAATTCCAACGGAGCTTCGTCCGAAAGTAAAAGTCATGGGAACCATTGACCTCAACCAGAAGAAGGCAGACGACAAGACTTCTGCACAGAAACAGGTGAAGGATGAGGAAACAAAAGAAGTGGCCCCCGGCAATACAAACAATTCTAACAACACAAGCAATACCACTGAAGCCCCCAAGACCAACGACACAGAGTCAGAAATGCCAAAGCCCCAAACAAACAACACCACTGAGGCCGCAAATGTTGCTGCCAACGAACAAAATGACGGACAAGCTGCTGCACAGCAAGGTAAGAAACAAAAGCAGAAACTCTCTGTTGAAGAACGTGCCGCAGCAATTGGAGAGGAAAATAACGGCGTGTTCAAACTGCACACGCAAACTGAAATCGCCGGACCTAAGGTGCTCGGCGTGATAGACCTTTCAAGCATCAACCAAACGACTCGTCCGAAGAAGAAATCAAAGGAGGAGCGTCGTAAGGAACGCGAAGAGAAAAACCGTCAGGGTCGTGGCGGCAATAATAATGCTGCACAAGGCCAGAATGCTGGTGAGAAGAAAAAGCGTACGCGCATCGGAAAAGAGCGCGTTGACGTTAATGCCGCTTCCAACCAGCAAGGAAACAAGGGACGCCAGAATCAGGGCAACCAGCAGGGTGGTGCCAACAACGCCCAGGGTGGTAGCAAGCGCTCTAAGGAACGCAACCGTCGCGCTAAGGAGCAACAGCCGAAGCAGGAAATTTCTGATGAGGATGTTGCAAAGCAGGTAAAGGAGACGCTCGCACGCCTCACCAACAAGCAGAAAGGCTCTAAGGGTGCTAAATATCGTAAAGAAAAACGTGAGCAGGTCCGCGAACGCCAGGAAGAAGAACGTTTGGAAGCCAAGGCTGAAAGCAAGGTGCTGAAGCTGACGGAGTTTGTAACGGCAAACGAGTTGGCCACCATGATGGATGTGCCTGTAACAAAGGTCATCGGCACGTGCATGAGCATCGGAATCATGGTTTCCATCAACCAGCGTATGGATGCTGAGACCATTGACCTCGTGGCAGAAGAATTTGGCTTCAAGACGGAATACGTCAGCGCTGATGTGCAGGATGCCATTGCTGAAGAGGAGGACAATGAGGAAGATCTCGAACCACGCGCCCCGATTGTCACCGTCATGGGTCACGTTGACCACGGTAAGACATCTCTGCTCGACTATATCCGCAAGGCCAATGTTATTGCCGGTGAAGCAGGTGGTATCACGCAGCACATCGGTGCCTACAATGTGACGCTCGAAAGTGGCCGCCACATCACCTTTTTGGATACTCCGGGTCACGAGGCATTTACCGCCATGCGTGCCCGTGGTGCTCAGGTAACTGACATCGCCATCATCATCATCGCTGCCGACGACGACATCATGCCGCAGACCAAGGAAGCCATCAACCACGCCGTGGCTGCCAATGTGCCCATCGTCTTCGCCATCAATAAGATTGATAAACCACACGCCAATCCCGACAAGATCAAGGAAGGACTGGCCACGATGAACTTCCTCGTGGAAGAGTGGGGTGGTAAATATCAGAGCCAGGACATCTCCGCCAAGAAAGGTATCGGCGTGAAGGAACTCCTCGAAAAGGTGTTGCTTGAAGCCGACATGCTCGAGCTCAAGGCCAATCCAAACCGCAAGGCTGTTGGTACCATCATCGAGTCGTCGCTCGACAAAGGCCGTGGCTATGTTGCCACAGTGCTGGTTTCAAACGGTACGCTCCATCAGGGCGATGTCGTTTTGGCAGGAACCAACTACGGCCGCGTGAAGGCGCTCTTCAACGAGCGTAACCAGCGTGTCAAGAGTGTCGGTCCTTCACAGGCCGCCACGCTTCTCGGCTTCAACGGCGCTCCCCAGGCTGGTGACCAGTTCCATGTGATGGAAACGGAACAAGAGGCTCGCGAAATCGCCAATAAGCGTGAGCAACTCCAGCGTGAGCAAGACCTCCGTACCCACAAGATGCTGACGCTCGACGAAGTGGGTCGCCGCATCAAGCTCGGTTCGTTTAAGGAGATGAACATCATTGTCAAGGGTGACGTAGACGGTTCTGTCGAAGCGCTCTCTGATTCGTTCATCAAACTCTCAACGGAAAACATCGCCGTCAACGTCATCCACAAGGGCGTCGGCCAGATTTCCGAAAACGACGTCACCTTGGCTGCTGCCTCTCAGGCCGTCATCGTCGGTTTCCAGGTTCGTCCTTCACAGGCCGCCCGCAAGCTCGCTGAGCACGATGGTGTTGACATTCGTCTCTACTCTGTCATCTACGATGCCATTGAAGAAGTCAAGGAAGCCATGGAAGGCATGCTCGAACCAGTCATCAAGGAAGAAGTCACAGCTTCTATCGAAGTGCGCCAGGTTTACCACATCTCCAAGGTGGGTTACGTTGCCGGTGCTTATGTCATCGACGGTAAGGTTAAGCGCACCGACAAGGCCCGCTTGATTCGCGACGGCATTGTCATCTTCACGGGCGAAATCAACGCCTTGAAGCGTTTCAAGGACGACGTGAAGGAAGTGACAACCAACTTCGAGTGTGGTATCAGTCTCACCAACTGCAACGACATCAAGGAAGGCGACATCATCGAAACCTTCCAGGAAGTTGCCATTAAGCAGAAACTCTGATAGCCTTCTTATAAATATATGGAGTGTTCTAAAATTAGCTTGAGCCAATCCTAAAATTACCATAGAACACCCCATATTATAAGTAGGTGGTCAGAATTATTTTTACATTTGAAATGTTCTATCGGGATGCAGATACGCCACCTTGGGTGAAGGAGCAATGCGGGCATTGCGACTGAAAACAAGGTAAGTAGATGCGCCCGAGAGGACGTTTCAAATGTAAAAATAATGCTCTTGGCACATATATAAAAATAATTTTGACCACCTACTTATATATGACAATAGTGAACCGAAAAAATGCGGTTCACTATTGTTGGCTTTTAAAAGAAACATAGCATGTATATAGATATATTCTTGGTCGTATTGCTGCTTTGGGCTGTATTCAACGGCTGGCGCAACGGCTTCATCAAGGAATTGCTTAACACGGGTGGTGTTTTGAGCGGCTTGCTCCTCTCGTTGGGTTGCTATGCCCTTTTAGGGAAATACCTTGCAGTCGACGGCACGAAGGTCAACATGGTGTTGAGCATCATTGCCTTCTTCATCCTCTGCATCTTCCTTCCCATCGCTCTGGGGTTCGTGGCCAATCGTTTCAACGACCTTTTGTGCCACCTGAAACTCGGTCTCCCCAACAGTCTGCTCGGTGCCACCGTGAGTGTCGTGAAATTCCTGTTCGTCATCAGTTTTGCGTTCAACATCATGGAGAATCTCAACATCATGAATCCCGAGCGCACAGTCGCCTCACGCCTTTATGAGTCTGTCCGTGGTTTCCTCGGTTTCGTGCGCGACGAGTCTGCCAAACGTCTGCACAGCCAATCAGACAGCAGTGCCGATAGCGTCAAGACCAAGAGCGACACGACCTACGTCTTTTTCAACCACGACGACGTGAAGGCCAAGGCCAAGAACTCGGGCAAACTCTCTGATTGAGATTGCAAGAGCGTTCTGATGTTTCCTGATAGAGCGTGGGGAAGTGGATTTTTCCGTCTCTGAAAATCAGAGAAATAGTGGCTTAGTAATGTTGAAAGAATAAGTTCCGCAATTTTGCACCTGCATTTTTGAGCTATTTTTGAGCTTATTCGAAGGAGCAATGCGAGCATTGTGACTGAGAATAAGTTCGAAAAGAGCCGAAAAGGCAGGGGAGCATATAATATATTACTTGCCAACGGCAAAATTGCGGAAGTTATTTTTTCAACATTACTTAGTAATGGTATTAACAGACAAACCTTATGGAACAGAATAACAACGGCACCGAACAAGGCGAGAAAAATCAGCTCGTGCGTGAGGTGGCCGACAAAAAATACGAATACGGCTTCACCACCGATGTCCATACGGAAATCATCGAGCGAGGCCTCAATGAAAATGTCATTCGTCTCATCTCCTCGAAGAAAGGCGAACCAGAATGGCTGCTCGACTTCCGCCTGAAGGCCTATCGCTATTGGCTCACATTGGAGCAGCCCAAATGGGGACACGTCAACCTGCCAGAGATCGACTATCAGGCCATCTCTTATTATGCCGACCCGACCAAGAAACAAAAGGAGGAAGGCAGCAAAGAGATTGACCCCGAACTGATGAAGACCTTCGACAAACTCGGCATCCCTCTTCATGAGCGTTTGGCTCTCTCTGGTGTGGCCATTGATGCCGTGATGGACTCCGTCTCGGTCAAAACCACCTTCAAGGAGAAATTGCAGGAAAAGGGCATCATCTTCAGCTCCATCAGTGAGGCTGTGAGAGAAAATCCGGAACTCGTGCGCAAATACCTCGGCACGGTCGTTCCCTATCGCGACAATTATTTCGCTGCGCTCAACAGTGCCGTCTTCTCCGACGGTTCCTTCGTTTATATTCCGCGCGGTGTTCGCTGTCCGATGGAACTCTCCACCTATTTCCGCATCAACGCGCGAAACACGGGACAGTTTGAGCGCACCCTCATTGTCTGCGACGACGGTGGTTACGTCTCTTATCTCGAAGGCTGCACCGCCCCGATGCGCGACGAAAACCAGCTTCATGCCGCCATTGTCGAGATTGTGGTGAAGGAAGACGCCGAGGTGAAATACTCCACTGTGCAAAACTGGTATCCTGGTGACGCTCAGGGGCGTGGCGGTGTCTATAACCTCGTCACGAAACGTGGGCAATTGCGTGGCAAAAACTCGAAACTCTCCTGGACACAGGTGGAAACGGGTTCTGCCATTACGTGGAAATACCCCTCCTGCGTGCTCATGGGCGACAACTCACAGGCTGAGTTCTATAGCGTCGCTGTCACCAACAATTATCAGGAGGCCGACACGGGAACAAAGATGATTCACATCGGCAAGAACACGCGTTCAACCATCATTTCAAAGGGAATCTCTGCAGGACACAGCCAAAACTCCTACCGTGGTTTGGTCAAGGTGGGCAGTAAGGCTGAAGGAGCACGCAACTATTCTTCCTGCGACTCACTTTTGCTGAGCAGCACGAGCGGTGCGCACACATTCCCCTACATAGACGTCAACAACCCCGATGCCATTGTGGAACACGAAGCCACCACGTCGAAAATCTCGGAAGACCAGCTCTTCTATTGCAACCAACGTGGCATCCCCACAGAGGCCGCTGTCGACCTCATCGTCAACGGATATGCCAAGGAAGTCATCAACAAACTCCCGATGGAATTTGCCGTTGAAGCCCAAAAACTCCTCAGCGTCTCGCTTGAAGGAAGTGTGGGATAATAATTGAAGATGCGTTTTCCTTCGTAAAGGAGCACACACAAAAATCGCCTGCTTACCCATCGAGTAAGCAGGCGATTTTTGTGTGATTTTGGTAATCTGTCAATTACATATTCATACCGCCGTCAACCTGGATAACCTGACCGCTGATATAGCTTGACATGTCAGAAGCCAAGAAAGTGGCAACGTCAGCGATGTCTTCCGGTTTGCCGCCGCGGCGCAAAGGAATAGCCTTCATCCATTCCTTGCGAACCTCTTCAGAGAGGGCAGCCGTCATGGCCGTTTCGATGAAGCCCGGAGCGATGGCGTTGGCGCGGATGCCGCGGCTACCCATTTCCTGGGCAACGCTCTTTGCCAGGGCAATCAGTCCGGCCTTAGAAGCGGCGTAGTTGCTCTGTCCAGCATTACCGTGAACACCGACCACGCTGGCCATGTTGATGATAGAACCCTTGCGCTGGCGCATCATGATTGGTGTGCAAGCGTGGATGAAATTGAAAGCCGATTTCAAGTTAACGGCAATCACGGCATCCCATTGCTGTTCGCTCATGCGCATCATGAGGCCGTCTTTTGTGATACCGGCATTGTTCACCAAGATGTCGATAGAGCCGAAGTCAGCGTGTACTTTTTCCACCACTTCAGCTGTCTGAGCGAAGTCAGCAGCGTTAGAAGCATAGCCGACGCACTTAACGCCCTTAGCTTCGATTTCCTGGCGTGTTGCTTCGCCGTTTTCGTCGATGACGAGGTCGGTGAAGGCAATGTTTGCACCCTCTTCTGCGAATTTCAAGGCGATGGCCTTGCCAATGCCGCGGGCGGCACCTGTAATCAATGCGGTTTTACCTGTTAAAAGTCCCATATTAATATTGTATTTATATTGGTATTACTTATGTCAGTGGGTTCATCCCCAAGGCACGTCTGACGATGCCCATCACGATGGGGCGCGTGTCAGCGTCCGTCAGTCCTTCGCCCAGCCGGTCGTAGATATAAGGCACTTCCAGTCCCTTCACGCTATAGTGAATGATGTCCGCCATGAGATTGACGTTGTCAATGCGAAACTTGGCGCGGGCGATACCTTCTTCCAACACGCGACGCAGGATGTTGCGTTCCTCCTCGTCAAATTGGCGGCGCACTTTTTCCACCAGCCAGATATTGCGGAAAAACTCAGCACGCAGCGACCCGTTGCGCGTCACCACTTCTTTGATGACGCTCAAGTGTGTATAGATGAGCGTGAGCACCTTCTGTTCCGGTTCGGCTTCAATGCTGGCCACTTCGTCAATTCGTTCAGAGAGACGTTCCAGTTCCGTTTCAATCACGGCGGCATATATTTCCTCCTTGTTGCGGAAATAGGTGTACAATGTGCGTCGTCCCTTACCCGAATTGGCGGCAATATCGTTCATGGTCGTTGCCTCCAGGCCTTTGCGGGCGAAGAGTTCACGAGCCACTTCCACTAATTTCTGACGAGTCTTGGTGATGGACATACTTTTGAGGTCTTTGTTTATGGCCGCAAAGTTAACGTTTTTCCTTCACACTGACAAGGGAAATGGTGGTTAAAATGCACACAGATGGGGTGGTGTGCGCAATGTAATTATAGGAGTAGGTCGTCAGAATTATATTTATACAGGCTTCACCCCTGGCAAGTCATTATATATAAATGTTCTGTCAATGCGTCGACACGCCTTCCCTGTTTGCAGTCAAAACCATGCGCTCAAATATCCCGATGCGAGCCCTCCCCCTCAAATTTACGCCGACTTGTGGGCGCATTCAATAAATTTGTGCTAATTTTGCTTGGTTAAGTAGGTGGTTGGATAATCTGCGGAGGCCGACGGACAGAAAACCGTTCCCCAGCGGAAAATACCCTCCACATCACTTGCCGATAAAGTATGCACCCCGTTCCCCTTCTTTCCTCCGCCATCGAGCGCGGCATGATGAAGGGTGCGAGCACAAAAACTGTTTGATGAAAAAGGAAAACGATTTCAAATATCTCAACCACATCGATTCGCCCAAAGACCTGCGTGCTTTGGGCGTTGAGGCGTTGCCCGACGTCTGCAATGAACTCCGCCAGGACATCATCAACGAGCTGGCCGACAATCCAGGGCATTTCGCTTCGAGTCTCGGTGTGGTGGAACTGACCGTGGCGCTCCATTATGTCTTCAACACCCCCTACGACCGTATCGTTTGGGACGTCGGACACCAGGCCTACGGACATAAAATCCTTACCGGCCGACGCGAGCAATTTTCAACCAACCGTAAACTCGGCGGCATACGTCCGTTTCCCTCTCCGCTTGAGAGCGAATACGACACTTTTGCCTGCGGACACGCCTCCAACTCCATCTCGGCAGCCCTCGGTATGTCGATGGCTGCTGTCAGGAAGGAAGAAAACAACCGCCATGTGGTGGCCGTCATCGGTGACGGCGCAATGAGCGGCGGACTGGCCTTTGAGGGCTTGAACAATGCTTCCGACACGCCAAACAACATGCTCATCATTCTCAACGACAATAACATGAGCATCGACAACTCGGTGGGGGGCATGAAGGAATACCTCACGCATTTACACACCAGCAGAAGCTATAACAAACTGCGCTTTCGCATCTCCAACCGCCTCTCTTCGTGGGGCGTGCTCAGCGATGAGCGTCGCCGGAGCATCCTGCGTTTCAACAACTCCCTCAAATCGCTGCTCACCAATCAGCACAACATCTTTGAGGGCATGGACATACGCTATTTCGGCCCAACCGACGGCCACAACGTGAAAGAACTCGTGCGCATCCTTTCTGAAATCAAAGACATGAAGGGGCCGAAGCTTCTCCACATCCACACGGTCAAAGGAAAGGGTTTCAAGCCCGCTGAGAAGTCGGCAACGGAGTGGCATGCGCCTGGCAAGTTCAATCCAGAAAGCGGATGCCGCATCGTGAGCCAGAATGCCGACGGCATCCCCAAATTCCAGGATGTCTTTGGACATACGCTCGTGGAACTCGCAGAAAAAAATCCGCGCATCGTTGGCGTCACGCCAGCCATGCTCACGGGCTGTTCCATGAACCTCATGATGGATGCCATGCCTGAGCGCACCTTCGACGTGGGCATCGCGGAGGGGCATGCCGTCACCTTCTCTGGCGGCATGGCGAAAGAAGGCTTGCAACCCTTCTGCAATATCTATTCTTCCTTTGCACAGCGTGCCTACGACAATGTCATCCACGACGTGGCCCTGCTCTCGCTCCCCGTTGTTCTTTGTCTGGACCGTGCCGGACTGGTCGGCGAAGACGGGCCGACGCATCATGGTGCCTTTGATCTGGCCGCCTTGCGTCCCGTGCCCAACCTCACCATCGCCTCGCCTTATGATGAGCGCGAATTGCGTCGCCTGATGTTCACGGCGCAACTTCCGGGAAAGGGTGCCTTCGTCATTCGCTATCCCCGTGGAAAAGGGCGTCTCAGCGATTGGAAATGTCCTTTGGAGGAAATCCCCGTTGGCAAAGGCCGCTGCCTCAAGTGCGGCACCGATGTGGCGCTCATCTCCTTTGGCCCGATAGGCAATGTCGGTGCCGATGCCATTGTCGAGGCCGAGGCCAAGAGCGGACTTAGCATTGCCCACTACGACCTCCGCTTCCTAAAACCCCTCGATGCCGACTTGCTCCGCGAGGTGGGAGAGAAATTCTCCAAAATCGTCACCATCGAAGACGGCGTACGTGCCGGTGGCATGGGCAGTGCCGTGCTCGAATGGATGTCCGACAACGGATTTTCGCCGCGCCTCACGCGTCTCGGGCTTCCCGACGAATTTGTGGAACACGGAACGGTTGCACAGCTCCGCCAGATTGTTGGGCTCGACAAGGAGAGCATCGTCAATGCCCTCGTGAAATGAAAGAAAAAGCCTTAGCTGGTGGTCGAATTTACGAATTGCCCACCCGCTTCATACCCATTTATCTATAATGAAAATCATTATCGCTGGGGCCGGCGCTGTCGGCACCCATTTGGCAAAACTCTTTTCGCGTGAGCGCCATGACATCACGCTCATCGACGACAATCCCGAGCGTCTTGAAGGCATCGGGTCAAACTTCGAGATGCTAACCATCTGCGATTCCCCCTCGTCCATCGAAACCCTCAAAAGGGCCGATGTGGGCAAGGCCGACCTCTTCATCGGCGTCACCCCCGACGAGGCACACAATATGACGTGTTGCATGCTCGCCTCCAAGCTCGGAGCCGCGAAGACTGTGGCGCGTGTTGACAATTATGAATACACACGTCCGGAACATCGCGACTTCTTCAAAACCGTTGGCATCGACTCCATCATCTATCCAGAGATGCTTGCCGGACGCGAAATCATGCACAACGCCTGCCACAGTTGGGTGCGCCAGTGGCTTGAAATCCAAAACGGCGCCCTCCTCATGCTCGGCATCAAGGTGCGCGAAGATGCCCACATCCTCGACGTGCCCCTCCGCCGCCTTTGCGGTCCGGAGGCGCCATACCACATCGTGGCCATCAAACGTGGGGTCGAAACCATCATTCCCCACGGCGATGACTGTGTGGAGGCGGGCGATATGGCCTATTTTATGACCACGAAGGAATATGTCGACTATCTGCGCGACATCACTGGCAAGATGGACTATCCCGAGGTGAAAAACCTCTTTATCATGGGCGGCGGCAGCACCGCTGTGCAGGCCATCTGGTATATGCCGGAGAACATACATGCCAAGGTGGTGGAGGCCGACGTTCACCGTTGTGAACGTCTCAACGAGCTCATCAGTCGCCGCCATGTGCTCATCTTGCACGGTGACGGACGCGACCTCGACCTCCTCGTCGACGAGGGCATACGAAACGCGCAGGCTTTTCTCGCCCTCACCGACAATTCCGAGGCCAACATTCTCGCTTGCCTGGCCGCCAAGCGCCTCGGCGTGCGCAAAACCGTGGCGATGGTGGAAAACACCGATTATATCTCTATGGCCGAAAGCCTCGACATCGGCTCCATCATCAACAAGAAGACCTTTGCCGCCAGCCACATTTATCAGATGATGCTCAAGGCCGACGTCACCACCATGAAGACGCTGACCGTTGCCAATGCCGACGTGGCAGAATTTGTGGTGAAAGAAGGCTCTCGCATCACGCATAAGCAGGTCAAAGACCTCGATCTGCCGTCAACCGTCACCCTCGGCGGTCTCGTGCGAAACGGCAAAGGCACACTCATCAATGGTAACACATACATTCAAGCAGGCGACACCGTGGTGGCTTTCTGTCTGGAAAACACCGTGAAGCGCCTTGAGAAGTTCTTCAAATGATAAACTATAAGATAATTCTGAAGGTGCTCGGCTCCTTGGTGATTCTTGAGGCCGTCATGTTTGTCTCCTGTCTCATCCTTGGATTCAGCTATGGCGAGCGCCAGTGGACCGACTTCGGCATTCCGGCCATCCTGGCCACCGCCATCGGCATTTCGCTGCTCGTTCTTGGCCGCAAGGCCGAAAACCGCATGAGCCGCCGCGATGGCTTCCTGAGCGTTTCGCTTTCCTGGATCATGTTTTGCATTGTCGGCACCATGCCGTTTCTCATCAGCGGCTACGAGCCCCGTTTCGCCGCAGCCTTCTTCGAAACCATGTCGGGATTCACCACCACCGGTGCCACCGTGCTCAACAACATCGACCAGCTGCCCCATTCCATCTTGCTATGGCGCAGCATCACGCATTGGTTTGGAGGTATGGGAATCGTTTTCTTCACCATTGCCATCCTCCCGACGATGGGCACTGGCGACCTCAAACTCTTCTCGGCTGAGGCTTCTGGCCTGAAGCTCGACAAACTCCATCCCCGCATCAGCACCACGGCACGCTGGATTCTCGTCGTTTACATGGCGCTCACCCTGAGTTGTATCGTGGCCTATCATTTGGCCGGCATGACGGCTTTCGATGCTGTCAACCATGCCTTCTCCACGGTGGCCACCGGTGGATTCTCCACCCATCAGGCCAGCTTCGCCTATTTCCATTCTCCGCGTCTTGAGTTGATAGCCTCCGTGTTTATGATTCTCTCTGGAATCAACTTCTCGCTGCTCTATCTGCTCATCATCAAGCGGCGCTTCAAAAAAGTGTTTACCGATGGAGAGGTGCGCTATTTCTTGACCATCGCCTTCGCTTCCACGCTCATCATTGCCGCCTTGCTTTTTTTCCAAAAACACGTCGGCATCTTCGACGCCCTGCGCCAGGCCCTCTTCTATGTCGCCTCGTTCCAAACCACCACTGGTTTCACCAGCGTTGACCCTGAAGTGTGGCCGCCATTGGCCATCATCGTCCTCCTGCTTGTCAGTGTCTGTGGAGCCTGTGCCGGTTCCACCAGCGGTGGAGCAAAATGCGTGCGTGTGGCCGCCGCCGTTAAAATCTTTGTCAACGAGTTTCGCCACATCCTCCATCCCAGCGCCGTGCTTCCCCTGCGTCTCAACAAGACCACCCTCTCAGCCAGCGTTGCCACCACCGTTTTCGCCTTCTTCATGGCCTATCTTCTGCTCATGGTGTTCGGCACCTTCGTCTATCTCCTGATAGGAGCGCCCCTGCTTGATGCCTTTTCCATCAGCATCTCCTGCGTGAGCAATGTCGGTCCGGCTTTCGGCACCATGATTGGTCCGCTCGACACTTGGGCGGCCATGCCCGACACGGGACTCTGGGTCAGCTCCTTCCTCATGCTCGCCGGACGTTTGGAGATTTTCTCCATCCTCCTGCCCTTTACGCCTGCTTTCTGGCACGACAATTGATAATTGAAACAACTCAGCCTATGAAAAAGAATATTCTTTTATGCGTGTTGGCCCTTTGTGCCGCTGCATTCACCGCCTGCGATCATAGAAATATCAAGCAGGTGGTCAAGGAAATCGCCGAAGCGCCTGCCGACACCCTCGGCATGGTCCGGCAAGTGGTGCAGACCAATGATTTCTCCGTGGTGGAGGTCGACTGTTTTGCCGACGTCACCTTCCATCAGACGGCTTCTGCCACCGCTCCCTACGTCGTCCTCCGTGCCCATCGTGACGTCTTGCCCCATGTCGGTGTGAAAACCCTGGAAGACATGGTCATCATCTCCACCGACCGCCGCTACCGCATGCCCGAAAGGGCCGTCGTGGTCATCGATATCTACGTCCCGTTCATCAGTAAATTCATGCTCAACGGTGGCAAATGTATCCGTCTGGGCGACATCCGCTTGAAATCGCCACTCACCCTGGAAATCGACGGCGTCGGTGCCATCACAGCCAATGTCTTGAAGGCACCCGAAGTGGACGTCTCCATCGACGGAGCTGGCAGCATCGACTTGAAAGGCATCGAAACTGAACGCCTCGCTGCCAGCATCAATGGTGCCGGACAGATGTTCCTGGCGGGCCATGCCTGTGAAGCCGCTGTCGGTGTACAAGGCACAGGCGGAGTGGATTATTCCAAACTGAAAACCGACAAACCAGTCGTGGGACTGTAACGATTTTTGCGCGGGTTAAAAGTCCAAACGTCCGTTGCGTCGCCATTACAACGAACTGATTTCTATTAGCCCCAGACGGCGTAATAACGAATTTCGTGGCCGCAGGATGAGGCGCCAGCACTGTAGCTCACTTTGCTCGCAAAGTGAGGGCCACGGCCACGTCGCGAAAATGCTAAAGTTCGCTATAGGTTCGCTCTTTTACGGCGTATCTGCTATAAAATCGTCCCCCTCACTTTGCGAGCAAAGTGAGCTACAGTGCTTCGCCTCAGACTTCCGCCGTATGTTCGCGCATCGTCCCCCTTTAGCCCCCCCGCCAAGCCATCAATTCCAAACCCGCGTACAATTTTCTCTGTATTTCACCCCACTAAAAAAGGTGTTCAGAATTAGTTTCCATGAACATTGCAACTAATTCTGAACACCTACTTGTTTGCTGAAGAGCGCTTCAGATCATTTCTTTTTCTTAAAGACCCCCTTCATTTTTCCGAGTGCGCCCTTGGCCGCATCCTTCACTTTCCCGACAGTGCCTTTCACGCCTCCTTCTTGTGCTTCGCCCACACTCGTCGGCGCTGCTGGAGTGGCAGGAGTGCTCACCACCTCAGTGCTGCCCACAGGATTTCCTGCCAGGCCGTTGAAATAATCCTTCAGGCGCTGGTCTTCATAAGCACTTCCAGAGGTGTTCTTCACCTTTCCAGCGAACTTCTCCACGCCGTCTGCACCTTTACCAGTGACAAGCAGTTCCACCGTCTTGTCGCCGTCCACAGTGAGCGTGGCACTATAAGTGGAAGGCTGTCCATACCGTTCTTTCTCCTTACACTTCAGCGTGAATGTTTCCTTGTTCCCCGTCTTCTTGTAGTTGATGATGTCGAAACACGGATCTTCATCTCCCGCATCCATCCAATAAAGTTTCTTGTTGCGGTCGATGACATGCCGTCCGCCGTCGAAAAATAGCAGTTGCACCTGTGCTGAGGCCGTCATGGCCAAACAGAAGAGCACGAAGCTCAAAATTCCTTTTGTTTTCATCGGTTCTTTGGTATATTAAAGTTAGTTAGAATATAATGGTGGATACGCTTGCAAATCGGTAGGGAGGCAAGCAGGTATTCCTCTGCAAAGTTAGGCAAACCTTTTGTATATTTACTTTAAGCGGGGCAGCATTTTCTTGAAAAATAAACGGGAGGATGGCAATATTTCCACATTACCCCAGGTTCCTTGAAATGTTATCTGCCCGCGGCCGCCGTTCGTGCTACTCGCGGCCGCGAGTAGATGACATTGTAAAGGTGTTCAAAATTCAGAAAAAACTCTGCGCTTCGCCTCAACAGACGATTATGTGGGCCAGCGCAAATCTCCGCTGCGAGGGCGCTGGCGCCTTTCAATATTACTAAGTCATGGGTGGTTCTAAAAATTCTGATAAGTCACAACTCAGCTTATCAGCATTTTTAGAACCACCCATTAAACAATAATAGATATGGCAACAGTAAAAGTAAAATTCCGCCCGTCAACAGTCGCCGACCGTCCGGGCAGTATAATCATCATTGTAACTATCCACCGTGTAGTCAGGCAAATCACGACCGATTACAAAGTGTTTCCCTGTGAATGGAACGAAAAACAATCCTGGTTTGTCTCCACTGTCGAGAATAGCCGTATGGCTGCCATTCAGTCCATTACACAAAGGCTGTGTTGGGACGTGGAGAGATTGCATGGAATCATCGAGAGACTCGACAGACGGCAACGCGGCTATTCCACCGACGATGTCGTCTCGGAGTTCCAATGTGCCAGCAAGGAGAACACCTTCTTTATTTTCATGGAGAATGTCATTGTCAGGTTAAAACAACTGGGACACACTGGCACCGCCAACAATTATCGCGCGGCATTGGGAAGTTTCAAGCGGTTTCGGGCCCACGAGGATATTCCAATCGGGGCAATAGACCATCTCATCATGGAGGACTATCAGGCGTACCTGAACGCTGCCGGGCTCGCGCCCAATTCCATATCCTTTTATATGCGTATTCTCCGGGCTGTCTATAACCGTGCGGTCGAACAGGAATTGGCCAATGACCGCAAGCCTTTCCGAACCGTCTTTACCGGAACGGAGAAAACACGCAAACGGGCGATTTCAATCGGCGACATCAAGCGGATTAAAGACCTTGACCTCTCGCATAGGCCGAACCTTGAGTTTGCCCGTGACGTGTTTCTTTTTCTTTTCCTGTGCAGGGGGATGTCGTTCATAGATGCCGCTTTTTTGAGAAAGTCGGATATTCAGAACGGGGTACTGACTTACCGCCGTCATAAGACTGGCCAGCGGCTTCAAGTCAAGATCATAAGGCAAATTGAAGAACTGACAGGGCGATACCTGACCGACGGGCTGCCGTATTTGCTCCCGATTATAACCGTTCCCGGCAAGGACGAGCGCAAGCAGTACGAGTCAGCGTTACGCCGCGTAAACAAGTCCCTTAAAACCATAGCGGAAATGGCGGAACTGCCAGTTACACTTACAACCTATGTCACCCGCCATACTTGGGCAACCGTCGCCAAATCGAAGAATATCCCAGTCAACGTCATTTCTGATGCGCTCGGACATGATTCCGTGACCACCACGCAAATATATCTCGCTTCGATAGACTCATCCATTATTGATAATGCCAACGAAGTGGTTGTTGGTGGATTATAGGATATAGGGGTGTAAAAACAAAAAAATATCCGTCTCTTATCAAGAAACGGATACCTAACGCAAAGTTACATAATAACCTTGAATCACAAAATCTTGAAACGAAAAAATTTTAGGAATCACACAAAAAAATATTATCCTGTAATACAAGTCAAGGAAAACATATGCTTAAAAGCTTGATTATTACGAGATTATATTTTTATCCGTTTCTTGATAAGAGACGGATTCTTAATAAGAGATGGATGTAAGTAAAGGTGAAAAAAAGTTAGTACTATCGATCTGTCTTTTTGTTGGTTTTGGCATTTGGAAGAAGGAGCATAGAGAGTTATGTGACCGATGACAAATTCAAAAAACGGCAAGAAGTTCAGGTATAAAAACACCCCCCCCTTACCCTTCAAAATTGTTCATGTTATTATTTTACCATTGCTAAAGTAAAGACAATATGCACATGAGAGGTTTAATAGTATCAGCGCTTATGTTGATCGGATGTATCCAGGCGTTCGGGCAAGAAAACCGGAAAGAGGTCTGTATCGGATTTCCGGTTGGCAACTCGACACTGGACACGGCCTACGGCAACAACGCCGCGAGCCTGTCTGATGTGGTATCGTTTTTGGAAAGTGTGAAAAAAGACAGCACGCTCGAATTGGTCGAAGTTTCTTTCTGCGGTTTCGCCTCACCCGAGGGCGGCTTATCCTTAAACAGGAAATTGGCGGAAAAACGCCGCAATTCGCTGGAGCGTTATGTACGTGAACGCATATCGCTTCCGAATGGTGTCATTTCACGTCCAGAGGGATTTATCGCGTGGGAACGCCTCGCGGAGCTGGTCGAGGTGTCTGACATGCCCCACAAGGAAGAGGCGTTGGACGTGTTGCGCAACGTGCCCGAATTTACCTATAATAATAAAGGCGTATTGGTTGACAGCCGTAAGAAACGCCTGATGGAGCTGCAATATGGCCGTACTTGGCGTTACATGTACAAACATTTTTTTGGCCAAATCCGCAATGCCAGTGTGATTCTCGTGACAGTCCGTCAAAAACCAGTAATCGAGGAAAAAAAAGTTGTCATGGAAGAGAAGGAAGAGCCAGTCGTGCCAGCTCCTGCAGACACGACAGCCGTTGTGGAGGACGAGGACACGCTCGTGGCGGTTTCCCCTGAAACCTCAAGACCTTTCTATATGGCCCTCAAGACCAATATGCTCTATGACGTGCTGACCGTTCTCAATATCGGTGGCGAATTTTACTTGGGCAAGAACTGGTCAATCAGTGGCAACTGGATGTACGGCTGGTGGAAAAAGAACAGCAGTCACCGTTACTGGCGCATCTATGGCGGCGACCTTGCCGTGCGCTACTGGCTCGGTAAGAGGACCTGTGAAAAGCCGCTCACCGGACATCATGTAGGCATATATGGGCAGGTGTTCACTTACGACTTCGAGTGGGGAGGCAAAGGTTACATGGGCGGTGAACCCGGCGGAATGCTTTGGGACAAGACGAATTACGCGGCAGGCGTGGAATATGGTTACTCGCTGCCCATCGCAAACCGCCTGAACATCGACTTCACGCTTGGCGTGGGCTATTGGGGAGGAAAATACTACAAGTATATTCCTTTGGACGGCCACTATGTATGGCAGGCCACTAAAAACCGCCGTTGGTTCGGTCCAACGAAGGCGGAAATCTCTTTGGTATGGCTTCTCGGAAGAGGTAACTGCAACAACAAGAAAGGAGGCGTGAAATGAAAAGGATATACACTGTGATGCAATACGTTCCCTTGCTCGCGGTAATGCTCATGCTGCTTTCGTCATGCGAGCACAAGGAATTGTGTTTTGACCACGACCTGCATGCCCCGAAATCCGAGGTGCGCGTGGAAGCGGAATATGAAAAGGAATGGCAATACACCTACGAGAATGGTACGGATTGGAAGAACTATCCCGCGTGGCAGGAAACGTTCGGCATGGAATACGACGCGTTGCGACCCAGAATACCAAACGGATTGCGCGTGCAGGTGTACAACGCAGATGGTTCAGACAAGATCCTCAATATAGCTCACGAGGGGGATGTCGTTTATATGAGTCCGGGTGAACACTCCCTGTTGTTCTTCAACAACGACACGGAATATATCGTGTTCGACGAAATGCAGTCGTTCGCTTTGGCAAAGGCCACCACACGCACCCGTACCCGTTCCTCTTATCTCGGAAATTCTTATATGGACAAGAAAGACGAGAACACGGTGAACCAGCCCGATATGCTTTACGGCAGTTACATGGAGTCGTACGTGGCGAAAAATACGACAAACCCCGACGTGATACCTGTCACCATGCACCCGCTGGTGTTCACCTATCTGGTGCGTTACGAGTTCAGCCACGGGGTGAAATACGTGTCTCTGGCACGCGGAGCTTTGTCTGGTATGGCGCAGGCGGTATGGCTGAACAGTGGGCACACGTCAGATGAAGCCGCAACCGTGCTGTATGATTGTACGGTGGAAAATTTCGGCACACAGGCTTTGGTGCGTTCTTTCGGAATACCTGATTTCCCTAACGAACACTACGGAAGAAGAGCCAAACGTAAGTATGGGCTGAATCTGGAAGTGCGCTTGAAGAACGGAAAAATAAAGTCGTTCGATTTCGACGTGACCGACCAGGTGGCGGCGCAACCGCGTGGAGGTGTCATCGTGGTGAAGGGCATCGAAATATCCGATGAAGAGGGTAAGGAAGGCAACTCTGGCTTCGATGTAGACGTGAAAGACTGGGGAAAATATGAGGACATAGAACTTCCTCTTTGATTTGTATAGAGAGTTATCAAACCGAGTGTAATACGCATTTCCTCTACGGAGTCATCGCATACAATATTCTCTATCTACCAGTCATCATTCTCTTGGAGTAGTAGGTCTTCGCTCTCATTCATAATGATAGCAAAAAGTATAATTCTCATGCCGTTAATTGCGGGATTCGGCATGTCAATTCACACTAAATCTCGCAGAGCCATATTTTTTATTCACAATTAAAATTTTTACCAAATGAAAAAGATTTTTTTGATTGGATTGACGGCAGCAGCCATGTTGGCAAGCTGTAGCAACGACGAAACAGTGGAAATGGCCCAGCAGAAGGCCATCAGTTTCAGCAACGCGTTCGTGAACAACGGAACACGCAGTGTCGTGGATCCGAGTTTCACAACATCAACTTTGAAAGACTTCGCTGTGTATGGTTTCACACAGAAAGGTCAGATTTTCACTGGTGAGAAGGTGTCTGGTACTACCTCTACTGGATGGTCATACGATAATGTGCAGTACTGGGTTCCTGGCAATACTTACACTTTCGGTGCCATTGCGCCTTATAGTGTAGCGGGAAATGTTTCTAATGTGACATTGCCTACAGGTGCCACAAAGGTAGAAATGAAAGTTGCTTTCACCAACAAAGATGCAGATCAGGTTGACTTGCTTCACGCAGCACCTACGCAAATTGCAGGAACGGATGTAACAGCGTCATACACAACTCCTGTTTCCATGACATTCAACCACCAGCTTTCAAAAGTGAAATTCTCGTTCGAGAATGCAGTGGGTGTGGGTTACAATGTTAAAGTGAGCAATGTAAAAATCACGGATGCTTACAAAGAGGGTACTTTGACAGTAGCCGCTGCTGGTAACAATTGGAGTAATCAGACGGATAAAACTCTTGAATTGAACTTCGGTAATGTAGTAGCCGATGCTTCCTCTACTGAAGCTTCCTTCATTGCTAACGCTGCAACTCTTGAAAGCTACAACGAAAAGCTGATGATCCCGATGGGTAGTTCCGCTATATATACTGTAACTTTCACAGCAGAATTGTATAAGGGTGGCGTATTGTTGGGTATTTACCCCCACACAGTAGAAATCAAGAGTGTTGAGTTCAAGCTCGGTTACTGCTATAATTTCAAGGCTTCTTTGACTCATAAAAATATAACAGGCCCAGATGAACTTAATGAGATCAAGTTTAATGTTACCAGCGTTGGAAATTGGAACAAAGAAGCTGACAAAAATTTGAACGTTCCCACAACCCATAGCGGCATCTAATCCAACATCTTTCATAAGACTGGTTTAGCATCGTGTATTCTGGAATTATCATTCATGGAATAGACCATCTACCAACAGGGTGTAAGGGGTTGAATGTCCCCTTACACTCACTAACAGCCTGGGCGTATTGCTTCTGGCTAACAAACATAAAACCACAGAAGAAATGAAGGTACATAAGAATAATCCGAGTTGGATGGTGAGCGGCATGGCGATGGTGTTGTTGTGCATGCTTCTTTTCTCGTGCAATAACGAGGGCTTTCTCGAAAGCGGGGAGCCGGAGAAAGCCTGCGACAACATTTGTTTTGGCATATCGTCCGATAAGAACGTGCAGACAAGGGGATATGCCTGTAGTGATGACGAAGGATACACCGCGGGCTGTTTCATGTTGCGGTCGGACGACTCGGCAGACACACTTTGTGTCCGTGCCATTGTTTCGGAAGGCATCAACGTGTCTGGCTTCGAGGGCAAACAGGTCTTGACACGCGCAACGCTTGTTGGCAAAGACAATTTCTATGACAAGTTCCATGTGCTGGCATACTGGAGCAAGAATGGTACGCCCGTGAATCAGTTCTACATGAACACGAATGCTTCCAACTCGGCTGCATCCGTTGGACCTGGTGCTATATGGAGCACGGAGCAAACATACTATTGGCCAGGAGCAGCCCATTCGTTCCAATTCTATGCCTGGGCGCCAACGGATGCCAGTGGTTTGACCACTCCGTCCTCTCCCCAAGAGAAGTCTCTTGCATATATCGTTCCTGAAGCCGCTGCCAACCAGAAAGACATCGTGGTGGCTACCACCGATGAAATACGTGGCGACAACAAAGCGGCTGTGCCTCTCGCCTTCAAACATATCTGCACTGCCGTCCGTTTTGCCGTGGGCAGCCAGATGCAGCCAGGCTCTATCAAGAGCGTGGCTTTGAAAGGTGTCAAAAATGCCGGAACATACGATATGACCGGCGGTACATGGTCTTTGGGTGGAACGACCACGAATTTCTCGCAGGCTTTGAACAAAGCGACTACAGGAACTGAAGCTAACGGGGACCCAATCACAAGTCCTGAAGGCACCTTCATGATGCTGCCGCAGACACTGCCTGCAGGGGCAACGGTGGAAGTGGTATTCACCAATGCTTCCGGTGTTGATCGCACACTCTCGGCTTCCATTGCAGGTTCAGAATGGAAGATGGGAACCACTGTGACTTATAAGCTTTCTGTTACGCCGGAATATGAGTTGGAGTTTTCGGATATCCCGACAAAAGTGGATGCTCATTATGATATCATCCCCATAAAAATACACGCCAAAGACGTGGAAGGAAATTGGACAATAGCGTCTAATCAAGATTGGGTAACTATCAAGTCCGCTTTGACTTCATACGAAAAAGATGGTTATTGGCTGAATGCCACAGGTGACTATTCTGCCTACTGTTCTTCAGAAAATGTAAAAGTTGAACGCCAGAAGACTTTGAATAAATCAGGTAATGGTGAGGTGGAACTATATTTGTTCGTCTCAGAAAATAGCTCGACTGCCGACCGCACAGTGACACTTACCCTTAGTAAAGACGGAAGAGAAGCCGCAACTGTTAATGTCGTTCAGAGATGCCCGAATTGGCAAGGAGACCTTGGCTGGGAAGTCATCGAAGAAGACCTGATACTTCCTTATGGATTTAAATGGGATAGAAAGGTTACATATCAGAAAAGTGGATTCGGTTTTTTTAGTGGTCCTATAGAAGAATGGTATATCAAGCAAATTTTCAAGAAACAACCAAAAGGTTTTTGGGAATGGATCGGGTCAATATTTTCCCCAACTACAGTAGATTATGTTGAAGTTTATCGTAAAAATGGTGTTGTTACTGTAACCATTGATTATACTAAAATGGGCGACATATCAGCAGTCTCCACTACGAATGGTCAAGACAACACTTGGAAGTTATATTCTATCGTGGGAGGAACATCTTTCGAGGGAGAGCAATATTTGACAGGCAGAGAATACACGATTAAATCTGAAAGTGGTTCATTGGATGGTCGCCCCAAGAACTTTGCTGCTCTGTATGCGGTTAAGTTGAATGCTTTTGATATACACAAAGGAGGTGAAGGAAGCCAAATAGCTTATGCTATCATACCAGAACAAAAAGATATTAAATGGTATCTTCCAGCAAGTGAACAGTTCTCCGGTAGTGCTGGGTTGAATGGTCAATACTGGTCATCAACAGCCATCAATGACAATACAGATGCTTATTCATGGAATGGTTCATCGCAAAGTACGCCAAGAATGGATTTGCATAAAGTCCGTGCCGTCCGTAAAAAGCCCTAAGATTCATCCTTAACAAATCATATCAACTACCAAGCAAGCCAACTATCTTCTGTAAAAGGAATAGTTGGCTTGCTTGTTTGATAATCTAATACATAAAGCCAAGAGGTTGTGAACATTCCCGATAACAGAGGTGCTCCATGCAACTGTTCTTAGGTGGGTCAGCGCAAACCTCCGCTGCGAGGGCGCTGTCGCCCCTTTACCAACCTTGGTATTCTGGATTTTGAACACCATAGTAAATAAAATATTACTTGCCAACGGCAAAATTGTGGAAGTTATTTTTTCAACATGACTAAATTCGTGGCTCATTTTTTTGGAGGTCACCGCGAATATAGCTTACCTTTGTAGGAATAAAAAAGCATGCGATTATGAAAATAGGAGATAAAGTACGTTTTTTGAATGACGTTGGCGGCGGCATCGTCGTCGGATTCCAGGGAAAAGACTTGGCAGTGGTGAAGGATGAAGACGGTTTTGAAGTGCCGACGCTTATCAAAGAATGCGTCGTGATTGACACTGACGACTACAATCTGGCGCGGCCGCAAAAGCCGCAAGCCAAACCAGTTGAGAAGACGCCGACATCCGTTTCGGCGTTGCTGCACGACGTGGACGAACTCGACGAAGACGCTGAGGAAGAAGACATTGCCGACCGCCCCATCACGTTCCGCCCGAAAGCGCTGGAGCGCCGTGGCGGCAACCAGTGGACGGCATTCTTGGCCTTCGTTCCAGCCGATGTGAAAGACCGCGATGACGATGCTGTCTTTGAAGTGTATCTCGTCAACGACTCCAACTTCAATATGCGTTTCGTACTCTTCACGCATGAAGGGGCCGCCGTGACGCTTCGCCACGAGGGAGAAGTGGTTGGCAACACGAAACTCTTTCTGCAGGAAGTACGCCGTGACGAAATCGGCGCGTGGGAACGCATCACGGTGCAGGCCTTCGCCTATAAGCCCGAGAAAACCTTCCTGCCGAAAGCACCGCTGAATGTTGGGCTGCGCATCGATGGTTCGAAATTCTTCCGTCAGAACACCTTTACGTCCTCCGAATATTTCACCTCCCCTTCGCTCCGCTTCGACCTGGTGCGCGACGACAAACCCGTGCGCACGGTCTTTGTGGAAGCCGCTGAAGTGCATGAAGCCATGACCGACAAACCGAAAGAGGCCGACCGCAGCAGGCAGAGAGCTTTGACGATGTCTCTGCGCGAGGGGAAAAAGATAGGGGAGAACCAGATACTTGAAGTGGACCTCCACGTCGATGAACTGCTCGACACGACTGCCGGTCTTGAAGCCAAGGATATTCTGGAATACCAGATGAAAGTGTTTCGCGAGACGATGGATGCGGAGCTGAAACACCGTGGCCGCAAAATCGTTTTCATCCACGGAAAGGGTGAGGGCGTCTTGCGTTCAGCCATTCTCAAAGAATTGAAAACCCGCTATCGGCAGTGCCGCTATCAGGATGCGTCTTTCCGGGAATATGGTTATGGCGCAACGATGGTGACGATATAAGGGCTTCTGAAAATTATCTTTTGCTTTGATCAGACTCGCCCTACCTTTCAGGGGCGCTGTCGCCTCTCTATCAACCTTGATTATTTCTGAATTTTGAACACCCCATCCGATAGAATCTACCAAATAAAAAAATAATCCTGACCATCTACTTACTATAATAATGTCCAGATGCCATATACTTCATTCCTTGGTTTGCCTCTTCCTCTTCCTGTCTTTCGGCATGCAGAGGGCTGAGGCCAGCCCCCGTTGTCTGGCACAGGAAACGACGCCCGACTCGTTGGCCGACAGGGCCTCACTGCTTGCTGCACGCGGACTGGTGGGCGAACTGCGGCCTTTGTATCAGCGTGCCGGACAGACGTTCCCGCCCAGCGTGCGCCTCTATTGCGAACTCGCCATAGCGCAGGCCGATCACCGCTGGGAGCACGTGGTGGGGTGTGTTGACTCTCTCACCACCACATATTCGGCCAGCCTTGACTTGAAGGGTCTCATCGCCCTCTGTCTTTTGAAAGCCGAGACGCTCCACCGCTTGGGGCACTTTGAGGCCATGGCCGACTATGCCTCGGAACGCCTCGCCTATTTCCAGGAACGCCGCGTGAAGACCTCCATTCTGGCACCCTTCCGCTCGTTGGCAAAGAAAGGGCGGCGACTTAGCGGCAGCGATTTGCGCACGCAGATGTTGCAGAAGGTGGAAATGGGCGATGCCTATGCCCTGCTGCAATATCCCGACAGCCAAATCGCCGCGCTCGACAATTATGCACGCTGGCGTTGCCGCCTCTTGTTGGCCGTGGCCTACAACCGTCCTGATGTGGCGGCCTCCACAGCCGATAGTCTGCTCTTCTTGAAAGCCGACAGTCTGGACACCAATGATTATATCTCCTGCGTGCATACGGCGGCGCGTGTCTTGATGGTGCAGGGACGTTGGAAAGACCTCAACCGCATGGCCACCAAACTGATGCAGCGGAAGAAAAACAAATTGCTCTGGGAACGCTATCTGCGTCTCTCGAAAACCTTCTTGAATTGCGGCCCGACAACAGTGAGCCGTCCCGAGGGGCAGACCTTCGCCCTCGACCTCTCGCCAGTTTGGCCGCCCTTGGTCAGTGTGGCTTTGAGCGACGACTACCAGTTGTTCACCCTCTCAACTGGCACCTCTTTTACCATCATCACCGAAGCCGATGCAAGAGCGGCGGGAGTGGTGGTCAGCAACGACACGGTCAATGTTGTCTCCTCCCTTGGATTGGTGCGTGCCGTGACAGCCGTTGCCGACAGCATGGCCTTCGGTCCGGTGGTCATCCGCCATCCGATGGTTTATGTGGCGGTCAACAATGAGCTGGCGGGCGACAGTGTGTACAAAGAAATGGTGCGCACCCTGGGGCTCGTTGACCTTTCGCGCCTTGGATGCGTGGAACTGACGGGCGACGCCCTTTTGCTGCCCCCTGAAAAGGCTGCCGAAGCCTGGCCCGACAAACAGGCCAATCTGCGCTTCACGTCTTACGGCACGCTTTTCTTCGACGAGAAGACCAATGGTAAACTCCGCACCTGGCTCTTGAACACGGCCTGTGCCGACAATATGGCCGGCAGCCGTTATGCCACGGATGGCAACGGAACTTCCGGCACTGTGGCTTGCGACATACAGGTCGGCGCAGCACGCCCTTTCCCTGTGACGTTGAAGAAAACGGAGGGAGGCGTGGTGGACGCCGACGGCGTGTTGGGACACCCCTTCTTCCGCCAGACGCTTCCTTTACGCATTGACTTTAGGCGCGGCGTGCTTCAGAGCATTGCGCCATGAAAAGCTGCTGCAAAAGCGGGCTTCGTTGAGAGGCAAGCCTTTGTCGTTCCTCTATTGTGCAATTTCTTGACCCCCTAATATATATGACAGATAATAAGAAACGCGTGATGGTGGCCATGTCGGGCGGCATTGACAGTTCGGCCGTCTGCCTCATGTTGCAAGATGCTGGCTACGAAGTGCTGGGCATGACCATGCGTGTTTGGGATTTGCCGCGCCAGTTTGATGCCGACGACGACGTGCCCCGTTTCATCCGCGAAGCGCAGGCCCTGGCACAACGCCTTGGCATAAAGCACCATGTGGTGGATGTGAGAGACACTTTCCGCCAGTCGGTTGTCAGATATTTCTGCGATGAATATGCCAACGGACGCACCCCTAATCCCTGTGTGCGTTGCAACCGCGATTTCAAATTTCGCATCTTGCGCGAGCAAGCCGATGCCAATGGCTGCGAGTTTATGGCCACGGGCCACTACGTGAGAACCGAAACCCTGAACGGCCACACCTATCTCCTAACGGGCGACGATGCACGTAAGGATCAGTCGTATTTCCTTTGGCGTGTGCCAGAAAGCACTTTGCAACGCTGCCTCTTTCCCCTCGGCGGACTTCATAAAGACCAGGTGAGGAACTATTTGAAGCAGAAGGGTTTTGAACTCGTTGCGCGGCAGGGAGAGTCGATGGAGGTGTGTTTTGTTGAAGGCGACTATCGCGACTTCCTACGGGCACAATGTCCCGACCTTGAAGCACGCGTTGACGGCGGGGCCTATGTCGACGAGACTGGACGCCGCTTGGGACTCCACCGCGGTGTGCCGTTTTACACCGTCGGACAGCGTAAGGGATTGGGCATTGCGCTGGGGCATCCCGCCTATGTGCTGAGGCTCAATGCAGAGAAAAACACCATTGTTCTCGGAGAAGAGCAGGCTTTGCAAACCTCCTGTTTCTTTGTTGAAGACTGGCAGGCGGTGTGTGAACCGCGCTTCTTTGAAGAAGAACATCTTTCGGTGCGCATCCGTTACCACAGCAATTCCATGCCCTGCCGCGTGAAGCGCCTCGACGACGGACGCCTGCTAGTTCGGACCCTCGACCCCGTGAGCGCCGTGACACCGGGGCAGAGCGCCGTTTTTTATGTCGGCAACCGCTTGGTGGCAGGCTCCGTGATTGCCTCTCAAAAGGGCATCGGACAGTATGCGGCCTGCGAAGACTGACCACCTACTGACCATTACTAAACACAAAAACTACAGAGCAACATGAAGAATCCAATCATCAGAATAATCGCCTCCTTCGTCGTCGCAGTGTTTGCCTGCGGCGCAAATGGCGCCGGCCTGCCGAAAGACAGTGTCGCCAAACCGTTGTCGGACAAGAATGACGCGTGGCCCGTGGCCTATCGTTACCGTGTCACCTTCACCGATAAGTCAAACAACAGCTACTCCACCAAGCGTCCGGAGGAATTTCTTTCCCCGAAGGCCTTGGAGCGCCGCCGTAAATTTGGCATCAAGGTCGACCAATATGACTTGCCCGTATCGCCCATCTATTTGGAATATCTGAGCCGCCAGGGTTTCCGCGTGCTGACGACGAGCAAATGGAACAACACCGCCGTGGTGGAAACCACCGACACGATGCTCGTCAAGAAACTCAGCGGCGTGAAGTTTGTCAAGTCTGCGCGACTGGTGTGGAAAACGCCGAAGCCAGCCGAAACCGAGGAGAAGGTCGACCGCAAAGCGATGGTGGTCAATTCCTGCGACACGCTCAAGAACTATTACGGCCATTCAGAAGGCCAGGTGAGCATGATAGCTGCCGACAGTATGCACCGCGCCGGTTTCACTGGTGAAGGTGTGGTCATCGCTGTGATCGATGGCGGTTTTTACAACACCGACTGCATCAAAGGTTTGCAAAACGCCAAGATTCTCGGCACCCACAACTTCGTACACACCGACCAGAACGTCTATGAGGGCCACACACACGGCACGATGGTGCTTTCCTGCATAGCCGCTGATGTGCCAAACAGTCTGGTGGGGACGGCACCGCGTGCCTCCTTCTATCTCTTGGTGAGCGAAGACGGGGAGAGCGAACAGCGTGTGGAAGAAGACAATTGGTGTGCCGCCTTGGAATATGCCGACAGCGTGGGAGCGGACATTGCGACCTCATCGTTGGGCTATACCACTTACGACGACGCACCCTCCCTCCACAACTATTATGAACTCGACGGCGAGACGGCGGCCAACAGCCGCGCGGCTTCGTTGGCAGCCAGTCGCGGACTGCTCGTGCTCAACAGTGCAGGAAATAGCGGTGACGAAGAATGGAAGCTCATCGGCGTGCCTGCCGATGCAAAAAACATCCTGACAGTGGGCGCTGTGACGGAAGAACGTCACAACACCGTCTTTTCTTCCTTGGGCCATACGGCCGACGGACGCATCAAGCCCGATGTCATGGCGTTGGGACAAGACGCTTGGCTCTTTGACGTCACGGGAAGTATCACGGTGGCCAACGGCACCTCCTTCTCCACGCCCATCATGGCTGGTGCGGTTGCCTGTCTGATGCAGGCCTGTCCTAACAAGCGCCCGGAGGAAATCATACGCGCCGTGCAGCTCTCTGGCGACAATGTCAAGCACCCCGACAATGTCTTTGGCTATGGCATTCCGAATATCTGGAAGGCCTATCAGATGCTCAATAAATAAAGGACGCCCCTGAAGGGTGGGGCGTTCAAAATTGAAATATCAAAGGTTAGCGGTAGCGCCCTTGCAGCGGAGATTTGCACTGGCCCGCACAATCGTCTGTTGCGGCGCCAGCATTGTAGCTCACTTTGCTCGCAAAGTGAGGGCCACGAACACGTAGCGAACATGAGCGGCGCTCTGGGGCATGACTTTGTTGGATTTTCAGTGCTTGTCCGCCACAATATTCGCCCCCCTCACTTTGCGAGCAAAGTGAGCTACAGTGCTTCGCCTCAACTCTCCGCCAAATGTCCGCGTGGTGATCTTTGCGCCCAGGATAGCCCGCCTAATTAATAATTCAGAGAAACATTGAACAACAAATACCTCTCGTTATACGAATTGAACAACCTCGTGCGGGGAACGCTCGAACTGAATTTCCGCCAGCGCTATTGGATGGTGGCCGAATTGAGTGAGGTGCGGCCTGCCATGAGCGGCCATTGCTACGTGGAGTTTGTTGAGAAAGACCCGCGCAGCAATGCCCTTCGCGCCAAAGCCAGCGGCATGATATGGCGTGATGTCTTTCCGTTGCTCGCGGCGCACTTCGAGCAGAAGACAGGGCAGCGCCTCGCTGCCGGTTTGAAGGTGCTCGTTGAGGTGTCGGTGGTGTTTCACGAACTCTATGGCTACCGCCTCGTCGTCAGCAATATCGACCCCAGCTACACCTTGGGCGATGTGGCCCGCCAGCGGCAGGAAATCATCGAACAGTTGCGGCAAGACGGGGTGTTGGAACTCAACAAGGAACTTCCCCTGCCGCGCCCTCTGACCCGCGTGGCGGTCATTTCCAGCAGTACGGCTGCCGGCTATGGCGATTTCTGTCGCCAGTTGGAGCAGTCGGGCTATGGTTTCACCACTAAGCTCTTTGCGGCCACGATGCAGGGAAACAAAGTGTGCCAGAGCATCGTCGACGCGCTCGACCTTGTGGCAGAAGAGATTGATCGTTGGGATGTCGTTGTCATTATCCGTGGTGGCGGCGCCGTGAGCGATCTCGGAGGGTTTGACAATTATGAACTGGTCTTCAACGTGGCGCAATTTCCGTTGCCTGTGTTGACGGGCATCGGGCATGAACGCGATGACACCGTGGTGGATTATGTTGCCAACACCCGGTTGAAAACTCCGACCGCCGTGGCCGCCTTCCTCATTGACCGCCATGCTGGCGAATTGCAGTTGCTCGATGCTTTGGTGCAGCGGATGCGCCGCGCCGCCGACCGCCAGATGAAGGATTATCAGGCCCGCTTGTCGTTGCTTACACACCGTTTGAATGTCGGCCGCACGCAGTTTGTCGGCAAAGAGCGTATGCGGTTGTTGCGCTTCCAAAGTCGCCTCAGTGTGGCCATGCAACAGCGCGTGTTGGCGGCAAAGGTTAGACAGACCAAACTTCGCTTGGCGATGGATGCCGCGTTGACTTCCCGCCTCATGCGCGAACGCCATCGCTTGCAGATGCTCCAGCAATCCGTTCGGTTAGCCTCTCCTCAACGCATCCTCGGACAGGGCTACAGCATCACCCTCAAAGACGGGAAGGCCGTGAAGGATGCCGCGTTGCTCAAAAAGGGCGACGAACTCATCACGGTTTTGGCCTCGGGCCGCGTGAAGAGTGTGGTGGCGGAATGAGCGGCAATTTTGAATACCTATCTTATTTAAAGACATGACATACGAACAAGCTATCAAGCGTCTCGAGGAAATCGTGACGGGTCTTGAATCGGGAACCCTGGAATTGGAGAAGTTCACCGAATACATGGCGGAGGCCGAAAAACTTAACGCCTTCTGTGAGGGCGTGCTCAATCAGTTGCAAGAAAAAATCGATTCAAACGAAACCGTAAATGGGAAAGAATAAATTAGCAAAATTTGCCGATATGGCAACCTATCCCCACGTCTTCGAGGCGCCGGGGGTGGCTGTGGATGAAGCACCATTTGAAATGCGCGGCCAGTGGCACGAGAAGTTTTTCAACAACGACAACCCCATCGTCTTGGAATTGGGCTGCGGCCGCGGAGAATACACCGTGGGGCTGGCACGCCTCTTTCCCGACAAGAACTTCATCGGGGTTGACATCAAGGGAGCACGTATGTGGACGGGAGCTACGGAATCGCTCAATGAGGGCATGAAAAATGTGGCCTTCCTGCGCACGCACATTGAATTTATCGACCGCTTCTTCGCGCCGGGCGAGGTGGCGGAGATATGGCTCACGTTCTCCGACCCGCAGATGAAAAAGGTGACGAAGCGACTCACGTCGACCTTCTTCTTGGAGCGCTACCGCCGTTTCCTTGTCAACGACGGATTGGTACATCTGAAAACCGACAGCAACTTTCTTTTCACCTATACCAACTACGTGGTTGATGAAAACAAATTGCCTGTGCTCTTCCGCACCGACGACCTCTATCATACGCTCTCTGTGGAGAAGGATGAAGAGGTGCAGCGCATTCTCGGCATACAGACTTACTATGAGCAGCAATGGATTGCCCGTGGTTTGAACATCAAATACCTCAAGTTCCAACTCCCGACGGAGGGAAAGCTCCGCGAACCTGACGTGGAAATTGAACTTGATGACTACCGCAGTTACAACCGTTCGAAGCGTTCTGGCCTCGACAAGGCAAAATAAATCATGATGAACAAGTTCAAAACATTGGTGGCCGCGCTCTGTTTGGCAGGCACGGCGCTCATTTCTGCGGCTCAAGACCGCGTCACCGGAGAAACGCCAGCCGACTATGCCGAGCGCATGGCTTGGTTTGGCGATGCCAAACTCGGTATTTTCATCCATTGGGGCATCTATGCCGTGAACGGAGTGTCGGAGAGTTCGTCGTTTTATAACGGACGCATCTCCTTCGACGACTATATGGCGCAGAAGAAAGGCTTCACTGCCGCTAATTATAATGCCAAAGAATGGGTGGATCTCATAGAACAGAGCGGTGCGAAATACACTGTTCTCACCACGAAACACCACGACGGCTTTTGTCTTTGGGACACGAAGACCACAAAGAGCAATGCCGTGAAGCAGTCGCTGGCCAAGCGAGACCTCATCGCCCCGTTTGTCGAGGAAGTGAAGAAACGCAAGGACTTGCACTTGGGGCTTTACTTTTCGTTGCTCGACTGGAGTCGTGACGACTATCCCAACCAAACGCGCACTTTCTCGCGCTACGACATCAAGAAGGAGCCGAAGCGTTGGCAGCATTTCGTGAATTTCAATTTCGCGCAGCTCGACGAGCTCAACACGAAGTTCCATCCCGACCTTTTCTGGTTTGACGGCGACTGGGAGCAGAAGGCCGAAGACTGGAATGCAGAGGGCATCATCCGTCTCCTGCGTGGCAAGAATCCGACGGTGATTGTCAATTCGCGCATTCAGGGCTACGGCGACTATGCCACGCCGGAACTCGGGGTGCCTGTCGTGCAACCGAAAGACCGTTATTGGGAACTCTGCTACACGATGAACGATTCGTGGGGCTACCAGACGGATGACCATAATTTCAAGAGTCCGCAAATCTTGCTCCGCACCTTCGTCGACTGCATCAGCAAGGGTGGTAACCTCCTTTTGGACTTCGGACCGATGGCCGATGGCACGATTCCCGCGCCAGAGGTGGCCATTCTGAAGGCGTTCGGACGCTGGACGTCGAAGCACAAGGAGGCCATTTATGATACGCGCGCTGGTATTCCCGCCGACCATTTCTGCGGCGGCTACACAGCGCTCAACAAGAAGGGTGACATCCTCTATCTCTACTTGCCCTACCGTCCCAACGGCCCACTGGAATTGAAGGGCATCGTGAACGACATCAAAAAGGTGCGCGTGGTTGGCGGCAACGGACAACCGCTGAAGACCACCATCTATAACAAACTCTCATGGAGCGAAGTGCCGGGCATCGTCTATGTCGATGTGCCAGAGCAACAGCTCGACCAAGACATCACCGTCTTGGCCGTTGAACTCGACGGTACGCTGAAACTCTACCGCGGTTCCGGACAGGTCATTACGATGAATGAGTGATACGTTTTCCTCAATATAAAAACAGCCAGCCTTGCAAACATCTTTGCAAGGCTGGCTGTTTTTAATATGGTGATGGTGAAGCTTTTTAGAAGCTCTTCGTTCAACTGCGCTTCACGACAATAGCCGTTTTTATTTCTGCCAAATCTTTTCTCCGCTTTCCGTCACCACGATGCCGTGGTGGCCTGTGCCTTTAACGGCAATGCCTTTCAGGTTGTACAGGCGTTGACTACCCTTGTCGGCATTCGTTGGGGGCTCGATGCCGCTCACTTCGCTCATTTCATTGATTTGCTGGAACAAGCGCCAGGGCGATATTTGTTTGTAATTGGCTGCGCATCCGAAGGGGACGAGCAAGGTGACGGTGTTATAGTGGTTGTTGTCGAATATCGTGAAGAGAATTTGTGGCGGATTTTTCCAAGAACATTCAAGCGTTTTGAGTGCGTTGCATCCTTGGAAGGCATTTCCGCCGATGTCCTTGATGCCACGGTGAAGTTTGACGCTCTTGAGGTTGCTCATGCCATCGAAGCAAGAACTGTTCAGAGCTTCCACGTCTTCTGGCACTTCCACTTCCGTGACTTCTTCGTCTTGTACAAACAAGCGGTGGGCGCTCCGAAGCGGATTGATGCCGAAACGGATATTGAACCACTGGCGCAGGTTGGGGATGACGACCTTGTCCATTCTCGGAAGATTGCTCTTCGCAATGAAAGTGAGGGTGCTTGGAAGGTTCAGCGTGAACATTTTCGAAGCGCCGCCGAAAGTCAGTGCGTCTTCGCCCAAGCCAGTTACGCCCTCAGGTAGTTGGGTTTCGGGGCAGCAGCTGACGGCCACGTTGGTCGTTGAATTGATGATGGCGTTGCAGGCGTTTCTCGAATCGAAAACCGTGTTCTCCGCGTCAACCGTTATGCTGCTCAATGTGGCATCGTAAGAGAAAGGGTTGCCGTGTATGACCTTCACGCTCGAAGGAATGTGTAGCTTCTGGAGGCTGGCGAGGTTTCCGAAAGCGTTTTTCCCGATTTCCTCAACGGCTCCGAGGTTGAGGCTCGTCAGGTAACGGTGGCCAGAAAAAGCGGATTCGCCCACGTATTTGACGGACTCTGGCAATGAGAGGCTTTTCAATCTTCCAGATTGCCCGATGAAGGCTTCCTTGCCAATCCATCTGACCTTGTTGCCGAGGGTGATGCTACTGGCCGCACTTCCATAGAATGCGCTCTCAGGAATGGAGTCTATGCCGTTTCCAATCTCGATTTCCGTTAGATGAGAACAGGCGTAAAAAGCAGCTTTCCCAATGGTTTCTATGTGGTCTGGGAGCTTCACCGAGGCGAGAGAGGGCTGCTGCGCGAAAGCATACGGTTTGATGACGCGCAGGTGTTTCCCGAATTGGATGCCGCTGCGATATTGGTTGCCTTTGAGCGCGTTTTCGCCAACCGACACCACGTAGTAGGCCGTGTCGCCGTGCGTCACTCTGTCGGGGATGATGGTGATGCCTCGGAAGGTGGCATCGCCGCCCGCCACTTCCACCGTGGAATCGCGCGGGGAGAGAATGCGGTAGAACAGGTCGCCGTCTTTAAAATCATAGTGTGTGGTCTGTGCGCTTGCGCCTGTAAAAAGGCAGAGCAGGAACGAAAAAAGCGTTGTTTTGGGTTGATTCATATTAGAATTATATGTGGGTATCGAAATTTTATCCCAAAGAGAACTTTAATGATAGGAAAACAGCATTGGGGATTCCAGAAATCCTTTACAATGTCATCTACTTGCGGCCGAGAGTAGCACGAACGGCAGCCGCAAGTAGCGCTACCAGCGGCCGCGAGCAGCGCGAATCGCGGCCGCGGGTAGCAGACTTCTTCTTAGCCTGGCGAATGACACGTAGCGAATATAGCCAGCGCTTTAGGGCATATCTTCGTTGGATTTTTAGCCGTGTTTGGCCGCCACAATATTCGTCCCCCTCACTTTGCGAGCAAATTGAGCAACAGTGCTTCGCCTCAGACCTTCGCCGAATGTTCGCGTAGCGCCTCTTGTCGCTGCACCGCAAGCGCCTTGCTATTTGGATCAAAACCGTGCGGATTTTTTCTGGATTTTGAACACTCTACCACTGGGACGCATCAGTCTGGCAAATAGGTGAAGAGTTGCGTGAGCGACTTGGCGTCTTTCCAACTCCAGAAATGGTCGGCCATCAGATTTTTGAACGCTTTCTTCATTTCGGGGCGCACGTATTTTTTGAAGGCCGTTTCGTTTGCCGGAATCAGTTCGCCTTTGATGCTGAAATAATATTTGTCCTTCAGAGGATAACCCTGCTTGAAGGTGAAAGCCTGTCCGTCAATTTCAAAGAACGCACCGGCATCGGTGATTTCAAAGAAAGGCAGGTTGGTGCCGCCCTCGGTCTCATCTTTGAGTTTCTTGTCATCGATGGTGGTCACGCAAAGCAGATAGTTGTATCCCTTTTGCGCTACGACGAGCCCCATCTGGTTGCTGTCGCGCAACTTCATGTATTTGACAGAGTCAAACTCCACGCCGAGCACATTCTGCACGTAGGCCTCCTTCACGGTCTTGCCGTCCATGAAGCAGAGCGTGCTGTTCTTCAGCAGAATGTTGGCCTTGGCCCTTGTGAAGCGCCCGAAGGGCTGCAACACTTTGGCGTCCTTGAATTCTTTGAAGGCGAAAATTTCTTGCGTGCGTTTCTCTATGGCTTGCTGCTGGGCAAAACCTGAAAATGACAGACTGACGAAGAGCAGTATGAAAGAAAGGATTTTTTTCATGTGATATGTTTTAAATGGTTGGGGTAGGGTTGGTAAAAAAAAGAGGGGCTTCATCCTGTTTGTGGTGTGAGCGCGTCCTCCCAAAATTTAAGACAAAAATAGTGGAAAGCACGTTATCGGCCAAATTTTCTCCAATAAATTCGATTTGGTCCTGTATTTACTGCCATTTTTGTACCTTTGTAGGCGCAATAACTATAACCTTTGTAGGCGTAATAACCATATAATCTGTATGACCCAACTCCCAGATAAATTCAAATTGCAAGTGGCCCAGTTGCTCGGGCAGGAAGAAGCCGATGGTCTTTGCCGCGCACTGCTTGAGGAACCTACCGTCAGCGTGCGTGTCAACAGAGCGAAGGCTGGCTGTCCGCCGCAGGATGTGGAGAATGAGCGCGTGCCCTGGTGCGAAACAGGCTATTATCTCTCTTCGCGCCCTTCGTTTACGCTCGATCCGCTTTTCCATGCCGGAACCTATTATGTGCAGGAGGCCTCTTCCATGTTTATAGAACAGGCTTTCAAGACGATGGACTTCCAGCCTCAGCGCATGCTTGATCTTTGTGCCGCGCCCGGAGGAAAAAGTACGTTGTGGCGTTCCTTGTTGCCCGACGGAGCACTCCTCGTTGCCAATGAACCCATACGACAGCGGGCCATGATTCTGCTTGAAAACCTGACGAAGTGGGGGCACCCTGACGTGGTGGTGACCAATGCCTATCCAGAGGACTTCGCACCGCTGAGAGGTTTCTTCGACGTGGTGGCAACCGACGTGCCTTGCTCTGGAGAGGGGATGTTCCGCAAGGAGGAAAAAGCCGTTGAAGACTGGTCGTTGGAGGCGGTTGATCATTGTGCGGCCCGCCAGTGGCAGATTGTCTGTGACATCTGGCCCACTTTGCGTGAGGGCGGTTATCTGGTGTACAGCACCTGCACGTTCAACCGCGAGGAAAACGAAGACCAGGTGGACCGCATCTGTCAGGAACTCGGAGCGGAAGTGGTGCCAGTGTCTGTGGATGCCTCGTGGGGCGTTTGCGGAGACACCACCGGGCGGCATCTGCCAGTTTCCCATTTCTTCCCGAACCACGCCCGTGGTGAAGGACTCTTCTTGGCGCTGTTGCGTAAGACTTCGGCCGACGATGCGCCAGCGAAAAACAAAAAACAGAAGAAGCGGCGGCCAACGCCACCCGTTGCTGGCGGCAAGAATGTGGCGCAGTGGTTGGCAAACGATGGGGATTTTAAATTGTTCCGCCCTGACGAGACCCATATTTGCGCAATCAGGAATGGGTTGTTTGAAGATGTGGAGCGTGTTTGCAACGCGGTGCGCAGTCTTTCTGCAGGCATCGTCCTGGCGGAGGAGAAAGGGCGCAAATATGCTCCGACCACTGAACTCGCCCTAAGTACGCAGAGAAATGAGGCGGCATTTCCCAAGGCAGAGTTGACTTTAGAGGAGGCTGTGGCCTATCTGCGCAAGGAAACTCTGACGCTGAGCCCGGAAGTGCTGCGTGGCTATGTTCTGGCGTGTTATCAAGGACATCCGATGGGTTTTCTCAACAACCTTGGTTCGCGTGCCAACAACCTTTATACAACGGAGTGGCGTATCAGGACAAAGACGTTGTAGGACACTTGACATTGAAGACCAACTTACACCTATATTATATATGAAGTATTTGGAATTTACATTTACGACAGCCCCTGGCGGCGAAGCCGTTCAGGATGTCCTTTCCGCTGTGTTGGCCGAAATCGGTTTCGACAGTTTCGTTCATACAGGTTCGCTCGATTTGCCGCGCCAGGCACGCACCGACGACCCCGAAGCGCCGATTTTTGCCGAACCGTCGGCCAACGACAGCTATAAAGCCTACATCCAGCAGGACCTCTATGACGAGGAGGCCCTGAAGCAGGCGTTGCTTGATTTCCCCATTCCCGGTGTGGAAATCCGCTATGAACAGGTGGAGGCCGAAGACAAAAACTGGAACGAAGAGTGGGAGAAGCATTATTTCCAACCGCTCGTGGTGGGAGATCGCTGTGTCATCGCCGGAACGTTCCACAAGAATGTGCCGCAGGCAGAATACAACATCACCATTAATCCGCAGATGTCCTTTGGCACAGGCCATCATGCCACCACGTCGCAGATGATTCAGCGCATCCTCGACGACGATATGGAGGGTAGGGAAGTGCTCGACATGGGTTGCGGCACCAGCATCCTCGCCATATTGGCCCGTATGCGCGGTGCGAAACATTGCGTGGCAGTCGATGTCGACGAATGGTGCGTGAAAAATTCGCAGGACAACATCGCGCTGAACCATGTTGACAACATCGATGTCTTTCTCGGCGACGCTTCCTGCCTGGCAAGCAAAGGTCCGTTCGACCTCGTCATTGCCAATATCAACCGCAATATCCTCTTGAACGACCTGCAATATTATGTGCCGCGCATGAAAGAAGGTGCCTATATATATATGAGTGGCTTCTATGTTTCCGACATTGAAAAAATCCGTAAGGAAGCAGAGCGGCAAGGTCTCACCTTCGTTGATGCCCGCAGCCAAGACGACTGGGCCTGCGTGAAGTTGGTAAAACTCTGATAGGGCCATTACTTATGTCACGTCAAAAAAATCAGAATGCCCCTAAAGAAAACGGGCAAAATTCTTTGCCATGTCTGTTTTCGTCGGTATATTTGTCCTGTGAAAACGCATGGTGACGTAAAAAGTGGAGGAGCAGGCAAGGAGAAATGCCAGTCTGCCTGTTCGAACGTTTCAAAAGCGCACGACAGTGTGTTTTGAAGAAAGAAATGTTAATTATTGTCTCAGCGCTTGCCCCACCGCCTATTATTGGCTAACTTTGCGCGTTGTATGGGTGCATTGCGCTCGTGCGTGAATAGCGAAACTCAACTGAATCATATAAATCAATTAAAATCTATAAACTTTTAATCATTCAAAACAATGGCAACTACAAATGCTACCGCCCCTAAGGGCGCACCTAAGAAACAATCTCAGGGTTTCACCGGTATCAAGTCCGGCTTTACGGTAATCATTCTCTGCTGCATCATCGCAGTATGTATCTATCTCTTCGTATTCGGTTCTGCCAGCAACTTCAAGGGCGACATCGGTGCAGCATTTGTTTGCATGTCTGACGCTGAAGCTTTCGAGCCTGCAGGTTTGATCGGTACGGTCTACATGGGTGGTTTCGTTGTGCCTATCATCTGGACTTTGCTCTTCTCTGTAATTGCTTTCTCTATCGAGCGTTACTTCGCCATCCGCAACGCTTACGGCCGCTCAAGCTTGACCAAGTTCGTTGCTGACATCAAGGCTGCCCTCCAGGCTAACGACCTCGTTAAGGCTCAGGCCATCTGCGACAAGCAGCGTGGTTCTGTCGCTAACGTAGTAGGCGCAACTTTGAAGAAGTACAAAGAAATGGAAGGCAACACGGTCCTGACTAAGGAACAGAAGATCCTCGCCATCCAGAAGGAACTCGAAGAAGCAACTGCTCTTGAAATGCCTATGATGCAGGAAAACTTGCCTATCATCGGTTCTATCGTAACCTTGGGTACTTTGACTGGTTTGTTCGGTACTGTGTTGGGTATGATCAAGTCGTTCTCAGCTATGTCTGCCGGTGACGGTGGTACTGACTCTTCTGCATTGGCAGTCGGTATTTCTGAAGCCTTGGTTAATACTGCATCTGGTATCTTGACTGGTGCTTTGGCCGTTATTTCTTACAACTACTACACTAACAAGATTGACCGCTTGACCTTCAGCCTCGACGAAGTAGGTTTCTCTATCGTTCAGACATTCTCAGCAACTCACTAATCATAGAAAAGGTATTTAAGACATGGGACGTTTTAAAGTAAAAAAACAAGACACGTTCATAGATATGACGCCTATGAGCGATGTCATGGTCCTGCTGCTTACCTTCTTTATGCTTACTGCGACGTTTGTAAAGGAAGAGCCTGTTAAGGTTAACACTCCAGGTTCAGTTTCAGAAGTAAAAATCCCTACAACAAACTTGCTCACCATCTTCGTTGAAAAGAACGGAAAGGTGTTCTTGAGTTTGGATTCACCTGCTGCCATGGCTAAAACGGCAGACCAGTTGAACACCGACCAAAAGGCAACGGTGATTGGTGATGTCAGCACTTTTGCACAAGTGCCAATGTTCGGTACTCCTCTGAATCAAGTAAACAGCTGGTTGGCGCTTGAAGACCGCAATGGTTATCTCGCCAAGAACCCGGCTGCTGGTATTCCCTGCGACAGCGTCTCTGATGAGTTGAAGGTTTGGGTGACTGCAGCAAGCGAAGCCTTGGGCGACGATAAACTCAAAATCGCCATCAAGGCCGACAAGCATACCTCATACAAGGTAATCAAAAATGTAATGAAGTCTTTGCGCGACATCGACAAGAACCGTTATAACCTTATAACGTCGCTTGCCGGAGCAGAGCAGTAATTAATAGAATGTTATGGCAAAACAAGTAAAATCGAAACAAAAGAAAATGAACGCCCGCGTGGACTTCACGCCGATGGTGGACATGATTATGTTGCTCGTGACATTCTTTATGCTCTGTACGTCTTTGCTGAAACCGCAGACCATGGAAATCTCTATGCCTTCGGACAAGCAAGATATTAAGGATGAACAGCGCAACCAGGCTAAAGCGAGCGAAGCCGTTACGATTCTCGTGGCTGGTCAAGACCGTCTCTTCTACTTCGAGGGTAAACCCGAAGAAGCTGCCCAGAACTTGGTTGAAACCAAGTATGGCAAGGACGGACTCCGTGCTTTCCTCTTGCATAAGAATGGCAAGGCACAGGAAGAAGTGGCTAAGCTGAAGAAGGAATTTGAAACGAGAGATATCAATGAAGAGAGTAAGAAGGAATACAACCAGAGACTCTCTGATATCAGAAGTGCCAAGGGTACTCCTACCGTCATTATCAAACTTGCCGACGACGCAAGCTACGATAATATGATGAAAGTTCTTGACGAGATGTTGATTTGCAACATCGGTAAATACGTGATTGATAACTTTACGGATGCCGACAAAGCGCTCCTCGCTCCGAAGGGCGTGAAGTTTGCACAGTAATTTAATAAGCAAAGTAACACATAAGATATGTCTAAAGTCGATTTAGTATCACGCGGTTGGTGTGACATCGTGTTCGAAGGACGTAACAAAGAGTACGGCGCTTATCGAATGCGTGCAAGAGCTGGTCGTCGTAATGTTTTCGCCGTTATCTGCCTCTTGGCTCTCATCGCTGCCATCGGCGTTATCGTCGGTATCAAGGCTGCCGTTGAAAGCATCACCAAGAAAGACATGACGGAGGAATCTACCGTTCAGTTGCAACAGCTCAAGAAAGAGGAGCCTAAGAAGAAAGAGGAGAAGAAGATTGAAGTGAAATACGACGAACAGAAAGTCGAGAAGGTCGCTGTCAAGGCTTCTATCCAGTTCACGGTTCCTAAGATTGAAGATGATGCCTTGGTTGATGAATCCAAGGAAGTAAAGAGTCAGGATAAGATCACGAAGAGCAACATTTCTATTGCCTCTCAAGACTATGCCGGTGACGTCAACGGTACCATCACGATGGACCAGTTGAAGGAAGGCCAGTCTGCAGGTGGTACGGCTGCTCCTAAGGAAGAAGAAATCATGGATAACAGCATCGTTGAAGTCCAGGCTACTTATCCGGGTGGCGAACCTGCCCTCTTGAGATTCGTCTCTGAAAACTTGGTTTATCCGAACATCGCTCAGGAACAGGAAATCCAGGGTACTGTTGTGCTCCGCTTCCGCGTAGAGAAGGACGGTTCTATTGGTGAAATCGTCATCAAGAAGGGCCTCTCTAAGGAATGCGACATGGCTGCCGCCGCTGTTGTTAAGAAACTCCACCGTTTCACTCCGGCTCGTCAGCAGGGTCACCCCGTTCCGGTATGGTTTACATTGCCAATCCGCTTCCAGATCCGATAATTCCAAAATTTTTGGGATTACAGGTTAAGGAAATGGTTGGACATTAGTAAAAACCAATTTTTTTAAGTGATTAAATATGCGAAACCTATGGCTATTAGTAGCTGCGGTATGCATAACTCTTGCCACCTCGTGTGGTAGTAATCATCGGAAGCCCGCCACTTGGCGGACTTCCGATGATGTGCATATAGCAGTAGATGAAACGTTCCGCGACATTATGGAAGAGGAGATAGAAACCTTCGGTTTACTGAATCCCTCCTCTGCCATGAAGCCGGTCTATTGCAGTGAAGACTCCGCGATACGCATGCTTCTCAGAGACAGCGTTCGCTGCGCCATCACGACGCGCAAATTGTCGAAAGACGAGTTGGACGTGTTGAAAAACTATAAGCTCGACGCTAAGCAGGCCATGATTGCCACCGACGCGTTTGCTTTGATTGTCAGCAAAGACAATCCCGACACACTCATCACGGTGTCTGAAATCCGTGACATCGTTTCTGGGCGCATCACGCGTTGGGAACAGTTGAAGCATTCTGGAAAGAAGGGCGAGTTGAAACTCGTGTTCGACAATTCTGGTTCGAGCACGGTGCGCTATATGCGCGACTCTCTCCTTGCCGGCCAGCAAGTGGCGGGCAACCTCTATGCGCAAGGCTCCAACCAGGCCGTCATTGACGCCGTGAAAGACAATCCGGAAATCATCGGTGTTGTCGGAGCCAACTGGCTAAAGGGTAAGAGCGATTCCGTGCTGACCTCTTTCGAGAACTTGGATGTGAAGGTGCTGAAGGTGGCCCGCAAGGACGGAAAAAATGAAATCGGGTGGCGGCCATATCAATACCGCATCTTGACGGGCGACTATCCTTTGATACGCTCCGTCTATGTCATTCTGACCGATCCGCGTGTTCGTTCTTACACCAAGTCCTTCTTCTACTTCTTGAAGGGACAGAAAGGACAGACCATCATTTGCAACAGTTCGCAACTGCTGCCTTACACGCCAGTGCAATATAAGTCGATCCGTGCAAATTAATTGAAAGCGCGGTGTTTTCAACTAACCGTAATACAAGTTTGAGCAGTTTTGAGAATTTGTAATCGTAGTTTCAGAAGCAGTCTGCCTGCCTTTTTGAAATGCCAATTACAAGTTCCCAGAATTGCTCAAGTTCTTTTTTACTCTGCCATTGCCCCTTCTTTTGGCCCTCCTTTATCCCCTCTTTACAACCTCCTTTAGCCCCTTATGCGCCGCTCCGTCCCCGTCTGCTGCCATTTTATCAGTTAAGATGTCCGTTCAACTATCACTTTTCTATTAATTATCATAAAAATAGGACGTTGCCTTTTGCCCATAGAGGAATAATGAGTAATTTTGCAGAGATTTACGCGAAATGAGGGGTCACGAGCGAGCAGGCACATTTCGTGTGAGCTGGTGTGCATAGAGATAGGAAAACCGCGCCGCCAGTATCAGTTTGAAAATAATAAACACATCATCTTATAAAAATGAAGAAATCTCTTATCAAAAAAGTAGCCCTTTCCGCCCTTCTCCTTCTCGGTGCGGGAAATGTTCAAGCACAAAAAGGCTATGAGGTACCGCCTTTGAGTGAAGAACTTTCGACGATGGCCAATGAGGTTATCGACTTGCAGTTGTCTGACCCAGACAAGGCTAACAAGTCTTTCACCAAATTGATGCGTAAGATTCAGAAGGACAAAGTTGGACTTCTGAGCGTTGGTCAGTACTTCCTTGACAAGAATGTTTATCCTTGCGCCAACCAGTGCGCCAAGCAGCTTTATACTCTCGACCCGACTTACATCCCCGGTTTGATGTTCAACGGTGAAGTTTGCATGATGCGTAAGGACTATGGTGCTGCCGGACAGAAGTTCGACGAAGTGTTGACGGTTGACTCAACTTTCGTGCCAGCCTTGAAGCGCAACGCTTTCGTATATAAGAACGTCAATCCGCACGTGGCCATTGAGATGCTCCAGAAGATCAAGCGTGTTGAGCCGACCAACCAGGCTGCTGACCGCGAACTCGGTGACATCTACTATAACCTCGACGAATACAAGAGCGCCGTTGAGAGCTACAAGACTTATTTCACTGCCGTTGCTGAAAACGATTCTTCAGACATTCGTGCCGCTGAAAACTACTTGCAGTCGCTCTACGCCACGAAGCATTTCATGGAAATCGCCAAGTTGGCTCCGCGTTTCCTCGCTCTCGATCCCAACGATATGGTTTTGAAGCGTATGAAGTTCTTCGCCGATATTGAAAACTATGAGCTCGAGGCTGCCAAGGAAGATATGGCCTACATCTCTGGTCAGGAATATCCCGACAGTTTCTACATCTACCTTGACTACGTTTACGCTTCCAACCTCATGGCCGAGTTGAACGACCTCCCGTCTGCCATCACATACTATGAGAAAGCTTTGAAGCGCGACACCACCAAGGTGGCTGGTTTGAAGGAATTGGCTTCTCTCTATCGTCGTAACAAGCAGGCCAAGGAAGGTATTGAAACCTATCAGCGTTATCTCGCCGCTTTGGGTGACAAGGTGACACTCTCAGACCGTTTCGGTCTCGGTCAGCAGTACCTCACCGCCAGCCAACAGGCCGGCATCTCTCCTGAAGAGAAAGCCAAGTACGTTGAAGGTGGCGACAAGATCTTCTCTGAAATCTTGAAGGAAGACACGCCAGATGCTTACAAGGCAGCTTTGCTCCGTGCCGCCATCCACATCACCGACGGTTCTAAGCCCGAAGAAAATGTGAAGCAGCTCTATGAAGAAGCTTTGAAACTCATGGAAGGCAAAGAGGACATCAACTCTGCCAAGTTGCAGGCTCTCCGCTACCTCGCTTTCTACCACGTTCAGAAAGACGAATTGGATTTGGCTCGCAAGTACACCAACGATATTCTTGCTATCGATGCAGGAAATGCTTTCGCTAAGCAGATTGACGCTTACTTGAAGAGCGCAAACAAGTAATTCTTCCGGAATACAACCCATAAAAATCCCCGAGGAAGGCTCCGTCTTCCCCGGGGATTTTTGTGTTCAGTGTTAAAGTCGATGGTTTTCAGCCCATGCAGATAGGGTGTTCAAAATTCCATAAAAATCAAGGTTGGTAAAGAGGTGACAGTGCCCCTGAAGGGGGCTCATATTTAGGGTAGGGGCTTGCCCCTACCTCTTGGGGTCGATTAATGAACCTTGCCCCTGTAAGGGGCTCATATCTCGAATCTTATTGCGGGGCAAGCCCCGCCAACGATATGCGCCCCTTACAGGGGCAGAAGCGAGAATTGATGAGCTGCGGCGAGAGATAGGGGCAAGCCCCTATCCTGGAATATGAGCCCCTTTCAGGGGCAGCGGCGCAACTGCCATGTTATTTGGCTCAAAACCGCACAGAGACTTTTCTATATTTTGAACCCCCAACCTTGCAGGGGCGCTGCCTCATCAGTTTTTATCGGTGTCTCAGTGCCAGTTCGCGCTCAATATCTTCCAGCGTGCAGCCCATTTGTTCGAGCAAGACGAGATAGTGGTACATAAGGTCAGACGCTTCGTAGATAAAGCGGCTCCTGTTTCCGTCAACGGCTTCCACAACGCTCTCCACCGCTTCTTCGCCCACTTTCTGCGCGATTTTCTTAACACCCTTGATGAAGAGTTTTGTGGTGTACGAGCCTTCCGGCATCTCCTCGTGGCGCTTTCTGACAATAGCTGAAAGGCGGCGGATAAAGCCCTCGTCCTCTGGCGTGTCAAAGCACGATGTCGTGCCACGGTGGCATGTTGGCCCGACGGGATTGGCCATCACCAGAAGTGTGTCGGCATCGCAGTCGCCATACATCTCCACCACGTTCAGAAAATGTCCAGAAGTCTCCCCTTTGGTCCACAGCGTCTGGCGCGTGCGGCTGAAGAAAGTCACGTGTTTTGTTGCCTGTGTGATATTGAATGCCTCCTCGTTCATATAGCCCAGCATGAGGACTTTGAGGCTCACGGCGTCTTGTACCACTACTGGAAGCAGACCATCGGCACATTTGGAAAGATTAAAATCAGAAAATTGCATAGTTTCAGAGTGTTATTGGTTGAATCAGCGCATCGGAATTGCGTGGTGTGGCGTTCCGAACGCCGTTGCAGTGATAGGTAGTACCTTGTAAAAAAATGTTTCACGGAGAAGCCCATTTGTCGTTGGCCCTCCCGTTCATAATCTCACGCAAATCCCCTGCTCCCGCAGTTGTCTTTTGAGTTCCCCGATAGAAATTTCTCCGAAATGGAAAATGCTTGCCGCCAGTGCCGCATCGGCCTTACCGCTTGTCAGCACCTCGGCGATGTCGCCTGCCGACCCCGCTCCGCCCGAGGCAATGATGGGGATATTAACGCTTTCAGACAACTGGGCAAACGTGTCGCAGGGATAGCCAGAGCGCGTGCCGTCGTGGTTCATCGAGGTAAAAAGAATCTCGCCAGCGCCGCGTGCCTCCCCTTCTTTCGCCCATGCAAAGAGTTCGCGGTCTGATGCTTGGCTTCCGCCGTGCGTTGTTGCATGCCAAACGCCGTCCGCTTCCAGTCGTGCGTCAATTGCCAGCACAACAAACTGGCTTCCGTAGCGCGTTGCAATTTCGTCAATCAGTTGGGGATTCCTGATGGCGGCAGAATTGATGGAAATCTTGTCGGCCCCCGCATCCAGCAGGCGTGACGCGTCGTCAATCGACGAAATGCCGCCACCAACCGTAAACGGGATGTTGATGCCGTCGGCAATGCGTTCCACCAGTCGTGTGAAAGTGCTTCTCCCCTCGCGTGTGGCACTGATGTCGAGATACACCAACTCATCGGCCCCTTCTTCAGCGTAGTGCCTGCCGAGTTCCACGGCATCGCCCACGTCGCGCAGTCCTTCAAAGTTTACGCCCTTCACGGTGCGTCCCTCCTTCACGTCCAGGCAGGGAATAATTCTTTTGGCAACCATTGTCTTGTGGGTTTAGTGTTGTTGGAGAATAAAATTTTCAATGTCTTTCAGCGTGATGCGGTTCTCGTAGATGGCCTTTCCGATAATCACGCGTTGCAGTTGCAGTTCGGCCAGCCGTTCGATGTCGCCCATAGAAGAAATACCGCCCGACACGGTGAAAACGATGTCCGCATATTTCTCTTGCAGGCGCGTATAGAGGTCAAACGAAGGCCCTTGCAGCATACCGTCGCGCGTGATATCGGTGCAAATCACTTGTGAGAGCCCTTGCGCCGTGAATCCGTCGATGAGCGTGTCGATCGACAGGTCGAGGTCTTCCTGCCAGCCGTTCACACTCACTTTCCCCTCTCTCACGTCAGCCCCGAGCACCAGGCGGTCGGCACCGAACGCTTTCAGCCAGTCGGCAAACAATTGCGGCGTTTTGGCCGCCGTGCTTCCCACGATGGCGTATCTTCCGCCAGCGTCAAACACCTGATGAACGGCATGCGCCGTCTTGATGCCGCCTCCCCATTCAATTTCAATGCCGTCCGTCAGGGCCATTTTCTCAAGCGTCCGCAGATTCTGCGGTTCGGAGGCCTTCGCCCCGTCGAGGTCCACCACGTGAACTCGGCTTACGCCGCAGTCGGCATAGCGGCGCATCATGTCAACGGGCGACGCATCGTAAACCACTTGGCGGTTGTAGTCGCCTTGCGAGAGACGAACACAGCGCCCTTCAATCAAGTCTATTGCAGGAATAAGTTGTATCATGTCAAAGCGTTAGGTAATGGTGAAAGAATAAGTTGACCTGTTTGCCAGAAAGCACAAGCCCTATAAAAAGTCATCGATTCGCGGCCGATGGTAGCACTACTCGCGGCCGGTGGTAGCACGATTCGCGGCCGAAGGTAGCACGATTCGCGGCCGCGAGTAGATAACAAAGTCTACTTCGCGGAGTTCTTTTGGCGATTTTGCGTGTCGTCTAACAGCGTTCCAGGAAATTCTTTAGAATACGTTCGCCCACGTCTCCGCTCTTCTCGGGGTGAAATTGCGTGCCATAGAAATTCTCATATTTCAGTGCCGCGCTGAAGAGCAGTCCGTGTTGAGTGGTGGCGATGGTGTCGGGGCAGAGATTGGCATAATAAGAATGTACGTAGTAAACAAAACTACCGCTGTCAACATCTTTAAACAACGCCTTTTCCAGGTTCCCCAGTTGGTTCCATCCCACGTGCGGCACCTTCACTTCCGCTGTGGCTTCAAATTGCCGCACGTGTGCGTCAAACAGTCCGATACACGCCACGTTGCCCTCTTCAGAGTCGCGACACATCACCTGCATGCCCACGCAAATGCCGAGCACAGGGCGGCGCAAATTCTTTATCACAGGAATCAGATTAGATTCCTTCAAATTCTCCATCGCCTTGCCGCAGTTTCCCACGCCTGGCAGCAAAACGCGGTCGGCGCGACGGATGACAGCAGCGTCAGACGTGACCTGAAAGTCCGCCCCCAGACGCTGAAGTGCGTTCTCAACCGAACGCAGATTCCCCATTTTATAGTCGATGATTGCTATCATGGTTGGTTGTGTCTGTAAATAAGTACTAAGTAGGTGTTCAAAATTAGTTTATATTGAATTGTCGTATTATTTTGTTCCTAC
>OHPJ01000057.1_pt1 | contig 70587 bp, 61 predicted proteins | sample 1577701 | NCBI WGS metagenome assembly OHPJ01 (sample SAMEA3879517, study PRJEB24766) | human gut metagenome | biome: human-associated habitat; feature: feces | place: USA | collected 1985/1987 | reverse complement strand
AATATGAGCCCCTTTCAGGGGCAGCGGCGCAACTGCCATGTTATTTGGCTCAAAATCGCGCAGAGACTTTTCTGGATTTTGAACACCCTACCCTACGGGAATAAGAATTTCGCGTAAAAAACCGCAAACCGCTGAAAATAATTGCGTTTATGTGTCGACGAACCAAAAATAAGTTGTAATTTTGCAGCCGTTTAGAGTCCGTTGGGGCAAAGGAAGCAACTGTGTCCGCAGTTCGCCTCGCGGAGAAAACCGTTTTATCATTAATATTACAATGTACGCAATCGTAGAGATTAACGGTCAGCAGTTCAAGGCAGAAGAAGGCAAGAAGCTCTTCGTCAACCACATCGCCACCGCAGAAGGCGGCCAGACTGTTGAATTTGACAAAGTGTTGTTGGTAGACAACGAAGGTAACATCACCGTAGGTGCCCCCACTGTTGAAGGTGCCAAGGTTGTATGCGAAGTACTTTCTCCGCTCGTAAAGGGTGACAAGGTGCTCGTGTTCCACAAGAAGCGCCGCAAGGGCTATCGTAAGCTCAACGGCTATCGTCACCAATTCACTGAATTGACTATCAAACAAGTTATTGCTTAACCCTAAAAACGTAGAAGAAAATGGCACACAAGAAAGGTGTAGGTAGTTCTAAGAACGGCCGTGAGTCGGCTTCACAGAGATTAGGCGTTAAGATTTGGGGCGGCCAGACTTGCATCGCCGGTAACATCATCGTCCGTCAGCGCGGTACGGTTCACTATCCTGGCAAGAATGTAGGTATGGGCAGCGACCACACACTATATGCTCTCGCAGACGGTGTTGTAACGTTCAAGCGCGGTCAGCGCGACCGTAGCGTCGTTTCAGTTGAACCCCAAGCTGAAGCCTAAGGCAAAAGTAACAAACAAGTAACAGAAAGCGCCCGCTTCTCTTCAATGAGAGGCGGGCGCTTTCCGCTTTTATAGACTTCGGCGGCGAGTGGCGAATACAACGAAAACATATTTTGCTCATTTATAATTTGGCCTCAGACGGCGTAACAACAAATTAAACGAATTTACGAGTTTCAAGGACGCAGAAAGGGGCGAAGCACTGTAGCTCACTTTGCTCGCAAAGTGAGGGGGACGAATATTATAGCGAACACGCCGCAAAGGAGCGGGCTTATAGCGGACCTATAGCGAACTTGAAACATTCTCGCGACGCAATCGTGGCCCTCACTTTGCGAGCAAAGTGAGCTACAGTGCTTCGCCGCAGTGAGTGGCGCAATGCTGGCACCGCAATAGCTCCACTTTCTCCAGACATATCTATCATCATTCCCTCGAGAAGCCATACATATTATCTACTCGCGGCCGAAGGTAACGCTGCTCGCGGCCGAAGGTAGCACGAATCGCGGCCGAAGGTAATGCGACTCGCGGCCAAAGGTAATGCGACTCGCGGCCGCGAGTAGACGACTTATCATAGGGTTTAGGAAAACTGTAATCTTGCAGATTGCTCAGGCTGAGGAGACATAGGTATAAAAAAAAAGCAAACACGCGTCTCACGACGAATGTTTGCCTCACAGAACTTATATAGAGATGAAAAAACTATTCTTTTTTCTTAGGGATTCTTGCTTTCCCTTTTTGACAATGCAAAGGTATAAAACAGATTTTATTTACCCAAACAAAAAAGCATGTTTTTTTACCGAATAAATATTTTTTATCACTGCAAAAGTTTTATTTCATTTTCCCCTAAGCTGATGCGGTGTTTGCTATAGAGTGTTCCGACTGCACGTTTGAAGGTTTTCTTGCTGACAGAGAAGCGGTTAGCTATTTCTTCGGGCGTACTGCGGTCGGTGTAAGGGAGGGTGCCGCCGTTGGCTTCCAACTCGTCGAGCAAAACATCGGCGAAATCACGGAAACGACTTTTTCCGATGCGCTCTAAGGAGATGTCGAGTTTGCCATCGGGACGCAGTGTGACCACCGTTCCGCGCAACGTGTCGCCCATTCGCGGTGTCTGTCCGTAAATCTGGTTGTCGTAAACCAAGCCGGCATGGGCGTTGTCGACAATCACCTTGAAGCCGAGGGGCGTGCGGCCCTGCACGAGCAGTTCAACATCTTTGCCGCGATAATAGTCGGCTGAAGAAGCCGGCGTGAGATAGCGGTCGACTTTGGCCGTGCCAACGATGCGGCGCGTTGACTCGTCGATGTAGATATACACCACGTAACTTCTCCCCTGCTCCATCTTCGTTTTCTGTTCACGGAAAGGCACGAAGAGGTCCTTCATCAAGCCCCAGTCGAGAAAAGCGCCATATTCGTTCACCCACGACACGCGCAGGCAGGCAAACTGTCCGACAACGGCACGGGGCTGTTCGGTGGTGGCAACGAGACGCTCGCTCTGGTCGAGATAGACAAAAACGCGCACGCGGTCGCCAGGGTGCATCTCGCGTAGGACGTAACTTTTTGGCATGAGCACTTCGCCCACGTCACCTCCGTCAAGGTAGGCGCCGTGGTCTGTGAATCTAACGATGACGAGTTCGTTCCAGTTTCCTAATTTAAGCATGGTTTGAAGGGTCTTGTTCTGCGGCCTCAGGGGCAGCGGTGTTGGATGTTTCTGTGGTCTCCTCGGGTTGCATGCGCGAACTTTCCGAAACGATGCGGCCGTCGGCCAGATGGATGGTGCGGTCGGTGAGCGCAGCGAGTTCTTCATCGTGCGTGACAATCACGAAGGTCTGCCCGAATTTATCGCGCAAGTCGAAGAAGAGCTGATGGAGCTCGGCCTTGTTGTGGCTGTCGAGGCTTCCAGAGGGTTCGTCGGCAAAGACCACGTCGGGCTCGTTCATCAGCGCCCTCGCCACTGCCACGCGCTGGTTTTCTCCGCCGGAGAGTTCGGCGGGCTTGTGGTTGGCGCGGTCGGCGAGCTTCAGATATTCAAGGAGCTGCAAGGCCCGCTGACGCGCTTCGCTCTTGTTTCGCTTGGCAATCAGGGCCGGAATCATCGCGTTTTCAAGCGCGGTGAACTCAGGCAGCAGTTGATGAAACTGGAAGACGAAGCCAATGTGTTCGCAGCGGAAACGCGCGAGCTGGCGGCGGTTGAGTTTCAGGACGTCGTGTCCGGCAATGGAGAGCGAACCGGCATCGGGTTTGTCGAGCGTTCCCATAATTTGCAGCAAGGTGGTTTTACCAGCGCCGCTGGGACCGACAATGCTGACCACTTCGCCTTTCCCGATGTGAAGGTCGATGCCCTTGAGCACTTCGAGTTGGCCGAAGGATTTATGTATGTTGTGTATGTCTATCATGAGATATGTCTTGTTCTGAGTGCAAACTTACCACTTTTTGGGCTTTGGCACAAGGCATGCTCAGTATTTTCTGAACGTGAGACGGGAGGTTTCCGTTGAGAGCACGAGGCGCGAGGACGAAAGATGGTCGAAATGGAAACGTCCGGAAGGGCTGACACCATAGGCGCTCAGGGCCGACGGGGCAACGAGGCTGTCGTAGGGCGAAGCGTAGATGTTGAGCATCACGAGGCTGTCGGCCGTGGTGCGAAACGTGGCCAGAAAGAAGTCGGGCTGGCTCATGCGCTGCGTCTTCATGAGTTTTCCCTGGAAGGTGTAGAAAATGCTGTCGGCATTGGTGGCGACGAGGCTGCCATCGCTGAGACGCTCCCATGAGACGAGCTGCCAATTGCCGCCGAGGTCGCCGTTGTCGTCCATCTTCTCGCAGGAGGACACGCCGGCAAGGCCGGCAAACGCCAAGGCGCACAGGATGATATAAAGAATTTTCGCTTTCATCTGTTTGTTTTCGTTTTAGAGGTGAAGCGGCGGCGGGTCAGAAGCGGCCCGTTTTGCGCAGCGTGAGCATGCCGCCGAAACTGTTACCGATGAGGCTGCCGCCGTTGGAACCGACTGCTGCCGAGAAAGAAAGGCCATGAAAATGACGCGGGGCATAGTCGGCCTGCGCCATGAAATAGTTGGCAAACTGCGGCTTGATGTTTGGCACTTCATAGCTGCCCAGCGACCGCACATGGGAGAAGAGGAGACGGTAGGAAAGTTCGGGAAGCGGCTGACCGGAGAGGCCAAAATGGTGGGCGGTGATGCGGTTGTGCTTGAACTTGATTTCTCCATTCTCGTTATAAACTGGCGATAGCAACAAGGGGTTGCCCATTGCCTGTCCCCAATGTTGCCAGGCGCCATAGAAACTGTGGTTGTAATAGTTGTCAAGACCGCTAATCTGTATGCCGAGCTCTGGTGTGGCATCGTGGTAAAGGCCGCCCGTCTGGTCGGTGGTGCGCAAATGTTCGTAGAGCACGGTCGAGACGAAGGGATTCTTCGGCAACGTGGCCTCAACGCCCCAAAGCATGTCTTTCCATCCGTATTCCAGGAACATCTGCGAATGGTCTTCAAAGAAATGTTCAGCATAAGCCTTGAGGTTCCAGTCTTTTCCCTTCCAGTTCAACTGAAAATGCCAACTGCCGAGCTGGTTGCCTTCGTTGTTGAGGTAGGCACCGTCGAAGGCATCACTGCCGCCAGGGATGAAGGCGTGCCAGAAGCTCTTGAAGCCGTGGCCCATATTGACGTGGGAATTGTCGAAGGTGGGGTCGTCGGTGCGACGGCCGAGGTTCCAGGCTTCGCCACCAAACTGGGCAGACATTTCCAAGCCGCCGATGAAGGAGAGCGGGAATTTCTTCTCGTTGCCGATGCGCAGAAAACCGGCTTTGCTGTGGTAGAGCGCATTGGCCGAATAGAGGGCGCCCTCTGGATGCGTTTCGCGCTGCCAGCGGTTGTCGGTGAAGAGGCCGTAGGCCAAATGGCCCTTGACGGCCAGCCAATTGTGGGTGCCAGGAATCGCCCAGAAATCGGGCAGTTCCACCCTCACCTGCGGCACAGGCCGCGCATTGACGCTCTGCGTGAGGCCACCCGACGAGAGGGCCGCGTTTTTGAGCGACTCTCCGCGCTCCTTGGCGCCGACACTGAGGCGGAAGGCTCGCAGGTCGACATCGAAATAGAACTGCTGCACGACGGCTTTGCTGGTATAATTGGCGGGAATGGCGAGGTCGAGACCGTAGCCAACACGCCAAAGGCGGGTGCTGTCGGCCTGCGTGCTGCGCTGAACGCGAGCACGGATATAGCCCGAATTGTTTTCAACGGAAGAGAGTCCGTAGCGGTTTGAGGTCAGCCAAAACGGTGCATAGTCACCGCTGGAGGCCGTGCCGCTCATCTCAACGGCATAATCGACATCATGCGCGAGGCGGCTGATCTGCGCCGAGGCAGGCAAGGCGCTGCACGCAAAGCCAACGCATGCCGAAATCAGGAGGTTTCTTTTCATGGGTTACTGTAAAAAAAATAGCAGATTCTAAGAGGGCCGTACACAATGAACATGCGTGTGTCTTTAGAATCTGCTTATGATTAGACTTGCGTCTGCCTTATGGAAATTCTGAATCTCTGTTTCAGAAAGTCAGGTTTTGGAGGAGCCTCAGCGAAACATCATCCGTTTGGCCTGGCCGTCTGCCATCCAATCAGCGTCCGCCGTACATCTTGTCGTAGTATTGCTGATAGTCTGAGCCGCTGACAGTTTCCACCCAATCGCGGTGTTCGAGGTTCCAGCGGATGGTCTTAACGATGCCCACTTCGAAACTCGTCTCAGGATACCATCCCAAGTCGGCCTTGATTTTCGAAGGATCGATGCCGTAGCGCTGGTCGTGTCCAAGGCGGTCTTTCACGAAGGTGATGAGGTCGTCGTTGATCCAGTCGATGCTGATTTGTCCGTTGGCATCGCGCTCCTGTCGCTTGAGAAGGGTGCGCCATTCTGGGTGTTCTTCCATCAATTCGCGGATGGTGCGGATGATGATCTTCACGATTTGAATGTTCTGGCGTTCGTTGTGTCCGCCCACATTGTAGATGCTGCCGTCTTTGGCATTACGGATGACCATATCGATGGCCTTGCAGTGGTCTTCCACATAGAGCCAGTCGCGCACATTCTCTCCCTTGCCGTAAACGGGCAATGGTTTTCCTGCGAGGATATTGTTGATGATGAGCGGAATGAGCTTCTCTGGAAACTGGTAAGGCCCATAGTTGTTTGAGCAGCGCGTGATGCTCACCGGCATGTGGTAAGTGTCGTGGTAGGCACAAACGAAATGGTCGGCAGAGGTTTTGGATGCGCTGTATGGGCTATGGGGCTGCAGCGGTGTGGTTTCGGTGAAGAAACCCTCTGCGCCCAAAGAGCCATACACTTCGTCGGTCGACACTTGATGGAAGCGCACGCCGTTACGCCAAGTCGGGTAGCCCTGTGCGTCGCGTCCCGTCACCCAAGCGGCGCGGGCGGCGTCGAGCAGGTTTTGCGTTCCGAGGATATTGGTCTGCAAGAAGAGCTGCGGATTGTCGATACTGCGGTCGACATGGCTTTCGGCAGCGAAATTGACCACCACGTCGAATTTATATTCGGCGAAGAGGCGATCGAGGAGCGGACGGTCGCAGATGTCGCCCTTCACAAAGAAGCAACGCTCGTTGTCGACATCGCCAGCAATGGTGCCGAGATAGCCTGCATACGTGAGCAAATCGAGCACCACGACGCGCACGTCATCGTGCTTGGCCAGGATATATTTCAGATAGTTGGCTCCAATGAAACCAGCGGCGCCGGTGACCAGATAATTTTTCATATATACGTTTTTGTTTGTTTCTTAGAATTTCTTGCCTCTGACGATATTGAAGAACGTCATCCAGAGGATCTTGCAATCAAGCCCCCAAGAGCGGTGTTGCAGATAATAGAGGTCGTAGTGCAGGCGGTTGACCATCTTTTCGATGGTGTCGGTGTAGCCGTTATAGAGCGTTGCATACGAGGTGACACCGGGACGAATCTGATAGAGATTCGGATAGCGGTTGTCTTTCTCCATGATCTTGTTGATGTAGTATTGGCGTTCTGGGCGCGGACCGATAAAGGCCATGTCGCCGCGGAAGACATTCCAAAGTTGTGGGAGTTCGTCAAGATGGTGCTCGCGCAACATTTTCCCGACCTTGGTCAGGCGGTTGTCGGTTTCTCCGCTGGAGAGCTTCGGACCGCCGTCTTCGGCGTCGATGCGCATGGAGCGAAATTTGAGGATGTTGAACGCTTTGCCGTGAAGACCTATGCGCTCTTGCTTATAGACGGCCGGACCGCCGTCTTCGAGTTTGACAGCCAGATAGCAAAACAGAATGAGGGGCGAAAAAGCCACGAGACAAACCGCCGACACGAGAATGTCGAACGCCCGCTTGGTAAAGCGGTCGAAACGGTTCATCCCATCGGGGATCACTTCATATTTTTCTTCAGTTTGCTTCATGCTTGAAATCTGTTTTTCTTCGCTGCGTCCTGCGATGGACGCTGCTTTTCTGCCTTTGCTTTTTCACGAGCGGGGCATTATGTCTGCCTTTTGCGGAGGACATTATATATCCTTAACGCACCTGCGGCTTATTTATTGCCTTTCATGACCGACAATATTTTCGTCTTCATGAGGTCCCACACTTTCGGCGTGAGTCGGCGCACGAGATAGAAGCCGTTGATGTCATATCCGTTTTTTCGGAAAGAGCGCAGGATGTTGGTGTTGCCTTGGATGATTCTCCGCAGCGACCCGTTGCTTTCTCCGCCTGTGCGCATCCAGATGAAATTGCGCGAGAGATATTTGTTGCGTATTTGGTGTTTTCCAAGAAAACGAAGCATGAGGTCGAAATCGGCCGACACCTTCAAGTCTAAGTCAAAATATCCGTATTTTTCATAGCAAGCGCGGCGACAATAGAATGTGGGATGTGCCGGGTGCCAGCCTCGTTTGAAATAGCCGGGCTGGTATTGCGAGCCCTTCCATTTCCTGACAACTTTGGTGATGTCGTTGGCGGCGACAAATTCAAGGTCGCCGTAAACGCAGTCAATATCGTCGGACTCAAACGCTTTGACAACGTCGGCCACGACTTGTTTGTCGTAGAAGAGGTCGTCGGAATTGAGAACGCCGACAATGTCGCCCGTTGCCATGCGCAAGCCTTTGTTCATCGCGTCATAAAGCCCTTTGTCTTTTTCGCTGACCAGACGTAGGCGTCCACCAAAGCGCGGTTCGTAAGCCTTGACAATTTCTTGCGTGCCGTCGGCCGACAAACCGTCTACGATGATGTATTCTATGTCTTGATAAGTCTGGGCCAACACGCTGTCCAACGTGTCGCGCAATGTGGCGGCACTGTTGTAGGTGGCTGTTATGATGGAGACTTTCATTACGTTATTGTTGCTTGCTTCGGTATGGCGCACTAATCACCGGCCGCTGTTCCTCCCCATGCTTGACATCGGAACCGGCACAACGGCTTTGCATCATACGGATTCTGTTGATTTGTTTTCTCGGATAATGGGAATGCTTATGTAACTGCCATTTCCTTCTGCTTTCCAACCAGGCCTCAGCCTCTTTCTGAGAAAGGAGCAAGCGCAGGTTTCTGGAAAGCCAAAACATGCCTACGCCCCAGCAATAAAGGGGCGGAGTCATCTTTGCTATATCCTTGTATGTCAAAATACTGCCCGAAGGCAGACCGACACAGGGGCAAATTTAGTTAAAACGTCTGAAACGACCAAATTCTTAGTGGAAAACTTACGGGGCTTAAGCATTTTAAATGCCTATATTTTACGGGCAAGCCGTCAGTTGGATATGCTCACCGCGCTGGTCGAGACGTTGTATTGCACCGTGCGGTAACGATAAAGGGCGCGACTCTTGCCGTGCTGCTCGTTTCCAGCGTTGTTGAGGTCGTAAACGCAACCGCAACGGACGCATTGCAGGGTGGAGATTGAAGAGAAATGAAGGGGACGGGTAATGTCGGAATTATCGTAGCAATTAGGGCAGGCCAACTCGTAGGCCACCGTGGTTTGCCCCGTAAAATCGGGAATGGCAGGACTGCCGACGACGAAACCAGAACGATAGCCATAGGGCTTGAAATAATCAGCTGTGGCAGTCGGCGTATATGTCACTTCCTTCCCGTCGCTGCCCTTAAACAGATACTTCCCGTTGGGGAAAGAAATCAGGCAAAACTGGCCGGGATTGGTCAAAGCGGAGCGCAAGGGGGCGGTGGTATTGACCTGGTTGAACACAAACCTCGCAGGCCAGGGGGCATAAAGGTCTTCTATATCATCGGCACAGGAAGCCAAGAAGAAGCCAAGAAGAAGGTATGCTATGTGTTTGAACGGCATTCTCATTGGAGTATAGTTTATTGTGTACCGACTGGGAAGGGCGGGCCTAAGAATGGGAAAGGTGTCCTAAGTAATCTGGCGCAAAGAGATGTATGCCATCGGACGCGGTCTGTCGGCGGGCGACAGGAGACAGATTGCCCGACAGAATCATCTGGAATTACCAACCAGAATATTTAGGACACCCTTGGATATACCATCACTCTCCGCCCAGAAGTTTCTTCTCGGCTTCGCTCACGCGGTCAAAGCCGAAGCGGGCATAGGTGGCCTGCATGAGAGCGGCAATGCGGTCGTTACACAGGTTGCCGATGGAGCCTTCGTGGGTGTGGTGGATTTCCTTGTTCGGCGTGAACTGGTGGGCCTCGATGTCAAGTCCCACTTTCTTGTAGGCGTCGCGGAAGGGCATGCCCTCAGAAGCGAGGCGGTTGACCTCTTCAACAGAGAACATGAGGTCGTAACGCGCGTCGTCGAGGATATGCTCGTTGACACGCATACGCGCCACGATGTAGGTGGCCATACGGAGGCAGGAAAGCAACTGATCGAAGGCTGGCAGGAAGACTTCCTTGATTTCCTGCAAGTCGCGGAAATAGCCGCAAGGCAAATTGTTCATGATCATCACCACCTGCGTTGGCAAAGCCTGGAGCTTGTTGCAACGGGCACGGATAAGTTCAAAGACATCGGGGTTTTTCTTGTGGGGCATAATGCTCGACCCCGTGGTACACTCATCTGGCAGGCGCACAAAACCGAAATTTTGGCTATTGAACATGCAAGCATCGAAAGCCAGTTTGGCCACCGTGCCGGCGATACCAGCGAGGGCGAAGGCCACGTTGCGCTCGTTTTTTCCGCGCCCCATCTGGGCATAGACCACGTTATAATCCATCGAGTCGAAGCCGAGCAATTCGGTGGTCATCGTGCGGTTGAGCGGGAAAGAAGAACCATAGCCGGCGGCAGAGCCGAGCGGATTGCGGTTGGTCATGCGATAGGCGGCCTCAAGAAGCAGCATATCGTCGGCCAGACTTTCGGCGTAGGCACCAAACCAAAGACCGAAGCTGGAGGGCATGGCCACCTGCAAATGGGTATAGCCTGGCATGAGCACGTTCTTATAGCGTTCGCTCTGCTGCTGAAGTTCCGCGAAGAGGTCGCGCACCGCCTCAGCCACCTCGCGAATTTTGTCGCGCGTGAAGAGCTTGAGGTCAACGAGCACCTGGTCGTTGCGCGAGCGTCCGCTATGTATTTTCTTCCCCATGTCGCCCAGTTTGCGGGTGAGCATGAGTTCCACTTGCGAATGCACGTCTTCGATGCCTTCCTCAATGACAAAGTTGCCCGACTCCGCCACCTGATAGATGGCACGCAGTTCGCGAAGAAGAACGGGCAATTCCTCGTCGGCAATCAGGCCGATGCTGTGCAGCATCGTGACGTGTGCCATAGAGCCAAGCACGTCATACTTCGCCAGATAAAGGTCGAGTTCGCGGTCATGGCCGACCGTGAAGCGGTCAATCTCTTCCGTCACATGAACAGACTTCTCCCAAAGTTTCGCTCCGTGGAGCGTGTTTTCGTTATTCATTTTCCGTCTGAAAATTAAGCTCTTTCTAAACACCAAGTCTATTGCATAGGCGCCTGCGCCGCAGCAGCGAGCACATTGGCCAAACCGTCGGCAGCCTGCTGCAGGGGTTTAGACACCATGCCCTTCATAAAGAAATTCACCTCGGCGCCAACGGTGACGCGCATCTTCGTGGCGCATTCACCCTCCGGCAGCAACTGGATCCACACATAAAGCGGGATGGGCGACCCTTCACTGGCAAACTTGATGCACTTCGGGTCGCGCTCAACGATGCGCAATTCAATCTGCGCCATCGGCGTAGAGAGTTGCAGGGAATCCTGCGTAAAGGTGATGTCGTTGATATACTTGCGAACATCTGCCAACTTGTCGGCAGGCACCTGCGAGGAAAGTTTTTCTTCCAACGCGGGGTCGTTGATGCGCTGCTTCAAGCTTTCGAGATTGCGCAAGTCGGCAAAACGTGCGTAGATGGCTTCCTGCGCCTGTGGCAAATGTTTTACTTCACTTTCAAATTTACTGAGACTCATTGGTTTCTTTGTTGTATTAAGGGTTGCCGCGCTTGAAGCGGCAACACAATTTATTCTTCTTTGAGTAATGGTGAAAGAATTACTAAGGGGAAAAGGCAGCAACTGCCCGTTTACATCTCGACGCGCACGGCCTTCGTGACATTTTCTATACTGCTCAGCGAGTCGCAGATGTTCTTAACGTCAGACGTGTCGTAGACCACGATGTCGAGCGTGCCGTCGAAGAGGCCGTCTTTCGTTTCGAGCGTGATGCGACGCACAGGACTGTTGCGCTGCTTATGCAACACGCTGGCAATCGTGTAAAGAACGCCCTGACTGTCGACACCGCTGATTTGCAGGCGGCACTCAAACGGTATCTGGCGGTGCATATCCCAATCGCAAGCAATGATGTTATTGCCATAGCGCGTCTTGAGTTTCATGGCTGTGGCACAACTGCGCTTGTGGATTTCCAGTTCGTTTTTCGGCGTGATATACCCCAAGATGTCGTCGCCTGGAATCGGGCGGCAGCAAGGAGCAATGACGCATTTCTTAAACGTCTCCTCGTTGACCACCAGCGTCTGCTTGCGATTGATGTTCTTGACGAAATCAGTGTTGTCGATGTGGTTGATAACACAACCCTTGTCGGCCGACTTCTTGCCGATAAACGGAATATGGCGCCACCAGCTATCCTTGCCGCCTTTTCCCTTGATGCAGTCAAGGTCACATTCATTGGGAATGATGCGCTCGTCGGCGATGGCAAGGAAGAAATCGTCGCGCACAGTGTATCCGTGGAAGCGCATGAGTTTGTCCAGCACAGCCGGCGTACACTGAACGTCGTTCCTCTCCAAGAAAGCACGGAGTAACTGGTCGCCCTTTTGACTCTTCTCGCGGCGCTCGCGGCGCAAAATGGCCTGAATCTTGTTGCGAGCCTTTGCCGTCGTGACGAAGTCAAGCCACTCCGGCTGCACATGCTGAGCCTCGGTGGTGATGACCTCCACTTGGTCGCCGCTCTTGAGCTTATAATTGAGCGGCACGAGCACATGGTTGACCTTCGCACCGAAACAGTGGCATCCCACAAAACTATGGATGGAGAAGGCAAAATCGAGCGCCGTGGCGCCAGCGGGCATATTCTTGAGGTCGCCTTTGGGGGTGAACACCAAGATTTCGTTGGAATAGAGATTGAGCTTGATAGTATCGAGCAAATCGAGCGTATCTGGCTGCGGGTCGTCAAGGATTTCCTTGATAGAATTGAGCCAGCGGTCGAGCTCGCTCTCGTCGTAAGGCGCATCCTTATCCTTGTACTTCCAATGCGCAGCAAATCCCTGCTCCGCGATGTTGTCCATACGGTCGGAACGAATCTGCACCTCAATCCATTTGCCCTGCTTGCTCATGAAGGTGTTGTGGAGCGCCTGATAGCCGTTGGCCTTCGGATTGGAAAGCCAGTCGCGGAAGCGCGTCGGATGCGGCTTATAGATTTTGGTGAGCGCTCCGTAGATGCGATAACACTCATCCACCTCGTCCTTACGGTCGTTGGGCACGAAGACAATGCGGATGGCCAGAAGGTCATACACCTCGCTGAAGGGGATATGCTTGTTCTGCATCTTCATCCAGATGGAATACGGACTTTTGATGCGGGCTTTCAGCGTATATTTGATGCCCATTTTGTCGAGTTGCTGGCAAATGGGCGGCGTAAACTTGTCGAAGATGGTGTCGCGCTCAGGCTGCGTCTCAGCCAACTGCTGCTCGATGCGATGGTATTCATCGGGATGTTCGTATTTGAAACTCAGATTTTCGAGTTCCGTCTTGATTTTGTTCAAACCGAGGCGGTCGGCAATCGGGGCGAAGATATAGAGCGTTTCGCTGGCAATCTTATATTGCTTGCGGGCCTGCATGCTTGAAAGCGTGCGCATGTTGTGTACGCGGTCGGCAATCTTTATCAGGATGACGCGCACATCATCGCTCATCATGAGCAAGAGTTTCTTAAACGTTTCAGCCTGCAACGAAGCCTTCTCCCCGAAAATACCGCCAGAAATCTTCGTCAGTCCCTCCACGATATTTCCCACCTTCGGGCCAAAGAGGTTCGTGAGGTCCTCGTTGGTATAATCGGTATCTTCCTCCACGTCGTGGAGCAAGGCCGCACAGATGGAAGTGGAGCCCAGTCCGATTTCCTCACACACGATTTGCGCCACGGCAATGGGGTGAAGGATATAAGGCTCCCCCGAGAGACGGCGCACCCCCTTATGGGCCTGCTTCGCGAAATTGAAGGCCTTGGTGATGACTTCCACCTTACGGCGGTGGTTCGTGGCCAGATATGTATCAATCAAGTGCTGGAAGGCAGCTTGAATCAGTTCCTCATCTTTCTGTTCCTGAGGAGTAAGCGTCGGAGTATTAGTGTCTGTCATGGCGCGAAGGTTTTATTATGTTGTTTGACAAGACGACGGCTTGGCCAAGACAATGGCAGAAGCGTTTCTGTGACCGCGACGGGCCCCGCCGCCAAACGGCGATTGCCCGCCCTCCATTGTCCAATTGCGAGAAAAACACACCTGCCTCCCGAAGCATTCGGCCACCATTACTAATGGTATGCGTCGACGCTTCGGAAGGCAGGTGCATGAGCATATTTATTTCACTCTGATTTTCTGACCAGGCTTAATCATGTTACCCTTGATTTTATTCAGTTTACGGATTTTGGCAACCGTCGTGTGGTTTCGGGCGGCAATCGTGCTGAGCGAATCGCCCTTACGCACCGTGGCCGTCCGCTCCGTTGATCTGCGGTTGCGCTTATGGCGTGCCGCCGTGGAGCGCGACTGCGAAGCGGTGCTGCGCGTCGGTTCCGCCTTTGGTTCGCTGACCGCCACCACAGCGCGGCGCGTCAGAAGTTCATCGGCACGATAATTATAAATGGAGTCTTTCTGGTCGATGAAGGCCAAGATTTTCTCCTGCGGCAGACGGATGGCACAAGGCTCCGTCTGTCCTGGAATCACGCCAGTGCGATATTGCGGATTGAGCGCACGGATGGCCTCCACGTCGATGCCGCAGAGCGCTGAAATCTGCTCCATGTGTACGTTGCGCGACACCATAATCGTATCGGTCGTTACAGGGATTTTTGTTTTCATCGGACAGATATTGTGCTCACAATAGTACGTCATGATGTAGTTGGCCGCGATGAAAGCTGGCACATAGCCGCGCGTTTCCTGCGGCAAATAAGGATAGATGGTCCAATAGTCGCGTACGCCGTCGGCACGGTGGATGGCCTTGTTGATTTTCGTTGGTCCGCAGTTATAAGCGGCAATCACCAAGTTCCAGTCGCCATAAATCTTATAAAGGTCGCGCAGATACCTGGCGGCAGCCCACGACGACTTGATGGGGTCGCGGCGTTCGTCGACGAGGCTGTTGACTTTCAAATCGTAGCGTTTTCCTGTGGCGAGCATAAACTGCCAGAGGCCCACGGCCCCAGCGCGGCTGACAGCCGTTGGCTCGAGCGCCGACTCAATGACTGGCAAATACTTCAATTCGAGCGGTAGACCATAATAGTCGAGCGCTTCTTCGAAGATGGGGATATAGAAATTTCCGGCGCCGAGCATGTACGACACCGAGCGGCGCAAACGTCCGCTATATTGGTCGATAAACTGCTGGACGATGCTATTGTAAGGCATTTCCATCACGGCAGGAATGCGTCCGAGGCGTTCGCGGTAGACCTCCTCTGGGAAAGGCGGATTGTAATCCGGATTGACGCAAGTGGTGTCGGGATAAAGATATTTCTTGGCGTGCCACTCATTGAGCAGGGAATCGGCATTGAGCGTCATACCCTCTGGCAGTTCAATGACTTCCTTGCGTCCGCTTCGGTCGTCATTGACGGTAATTTCGTTGACGTTCTGCGCAGAAGCCGTCGTGCAGAAAGCACAGGAAGCCAATGCGAGCAGAAATACTTTAATGCGTTTCATTGAATGCGATTTGTTCTTTTTTAAAATAGGGAAGCCCCTGCCAGTTTATCTTGGCAATGGGCCTAAATCAACGGCGCTCCCGTCCGCAAATGCGGAATCAAGAGCCGTCCCTTCATCCTCCGTTTAGCTATTGTTTTACCATTACTTAAAGGGGTGCTCTATAAATTAGTTTTAATGGAGATTCTTTATTTAGGATTGACTTGGCCGCTTTTACAGTTCTCACTCGCATCTTGCTGTATTTCAAAGACTCACATAGCTCGCTATGCTCGTCTTTGAAATACAACAATCTGCTTCGCGATAAATGTAAAATCGACTCAAGCTAATTTATAGAACACCCCTAAAACGACAGGTTGCAACCGATGCCATAAGAAGAAGGCGTTCGGCCAGGAAGTCCGTTGCCGTTGTTGATCACAGCCGGTTCCAGACGCATGCTGAGGTCGGGCGAGATGTCGAAGACCGAGAGTTGCGCATCGACATAAGCGTCGATGACAGAAAGGATATAGACCCCGATGAAGCAGAAGGCGCTCAGGTCGCGATAGCGGCGGTAATAGTCCTTCTTGCGCTTGAAGATGTTTTTGAATCGGTCTTCGCGCCCCGTGATGTCATATCGCGGCGGCAACATGTCCAGATAGCTGTTGGTGTTGGGGTCGTCGTCCATGATGTCGAGGTAAGCCTGCGAATAGTCGCGATACATCTGCTGGTTCCATTTGAAGGCATAAGTGCAACCGAGGAATCCGCCGTAGAAAAACGGGAGCTTCCAATATTTCCGGTTGTAGATCTGCCCCGCGCCAGGAAACACGAGCGAGAGCCACAAGGCCCGCTTGGGATCTGGCACGAATTTTGGCCGCACCTTCTTCCGCATCTTGGCCGTGGCATTGAGAATGGAATCATTGACGTTGCGCAAGCGTGCCGTGTCAACAACCGTTGGGTGTGCGGCAGCGGCCGCTCTCACGCCATCGGCAGGCAGCGCCACCGTATCGGCCGCCACGACGGCCTCTTTCAACTTCAAGGTGTCGATATGTTCGGCCATCGGAGACAGCCCAACGCAGAGCCCCCCGTTTTCAACATTGCCCGCGTCGCTACTGGCAGGCAGCGGCACCGACGGATGCAGACAGGCGCCTGCGGCAGCCGGCAGTCCTGCAAGAAGGACCGATGCGATGAAAAATCTGGCTAATGAAATCTTCACCATAAATAATTTCTAATTGACGGAAAACAAGCAGGCGGCAATTGCAGCAACATTCTGGAAAGCCTTCCAAACGTTGCCTCGCCCCTCTGCCGATAGAGCCATCAGTTGTTTTGTCCTTTGATTTTGTCGAATAGGCTGATGATGCGTTCCAACTCCTCTTCAGAAGCAAACGGGATGCTGATTTTTCCCTTGCCCTGCGTGGAGCAAGTCATCTGCACCTTCGTCTGGAAGAAATCAGACAAGCGCGTTTTCAAGATATTAAACTCCTCCGGCAGCCGCTTATTGCTGCGGTCGGTGAGCTGATGGCGGCCGCTTTTAACGGTTTCGCCGTTGTTGAGTGCCTTGACCATGTCTTCCACCTGGCGAACAGAATAGCCCTTCTCCTTGATTTCGTTGAAAAGCTTCACCTGGAGCGACGGTTTTGCGAGTCCCAGCAAGGCACGCGCATGTCCCTGGTCAATTTCCTTGTTTTGCAAAGCCACCTGCACCTGTGCTGGCAATTTCAGCAGTCGCAGATAATTGGCGATGGTGGCGCGATTTTTTCCCACCTTCTCCGAGAGCCGGTCTTGCGTGAGCGCATACTGCTCGATGAGGTTCTGGTAGGCCAAAGCGATTTCAATGGCGTTGAGATCCTCGCGCTGTATGTTTTCAACCAGCGCCATCTGCATCATGTTCTCGTCGTCAGCCGTGCGGATATACGCCGGAATCGTGTCCAATCCAGCCAACTGCGAAGCCCGCCAGCGCCGTTCTCCGGCAATGATCTGATAGAAGCCGTCGTCCATCTTTCGGAGCGTGATGGGCTGGATGATACCAATCTGTCGGATGCTTTCGGCCAGTTCCTCCAAGGCGGCGGGGTCAAATTCCCTGCGCGGTTGGTTGGGGTTGGCCTGAATGCTACCGATGGGCACTTCGTTGATGGACGAAGAACCGCTCGTATGCACCTCCTCCGTTGAGATGAGCGCATCGAGTCCACGTCCGAGAGCTGGAAATTTCTTATGTACAGCCATGTTTGTTTATTGTCAGAGAATCTGGAAATCGAAAAACACATTTTCTAAGGACAGCCATGAAGTTCAAGCCCACCGAAGGGCAGCCCTGCAACAGTCTGCAACAGGAAGGACACACGCGGCGTTCCTCTTCTGCCCTGTCCCAATAGCAACATCCCCCACCCCGACACTGCACGAGTGACGCCGTGGAGGATTTAGTTTTTAGCAATGGCAAGTCGTCAAGACCTTGCAACCATTGCTTACGCATTCTTCTTGATGATTTCCTTAGCCAGCGCCAAATGGTTTTTGGCGCCTGTTGATTCAGCATCATAGAGAATGGCAGGAAGTCCGTGGCTTGGCGCCTCCGAAAGTTTCACGTTGCGCTGGATGACCGTTCTGAACACCAATTCCTGGAAGTGTCGTTTCACCTCGTCATAGATTTGGTTGGCCAGACGCAGTCGCGAGTCGTACATCGTGAGCAGGAATCCTTCGATTTCCAATTCCGGATTTAGTTTTTTCTTGATTATCTTGATGGTGTTGAGCAACTTGCTGATGCCTTCCAATGCGAAATATTCACACTGCACTGGGATGATCACCGAGTCGGCAGCAGTCAGCGCATTCACCGTGATGAGCCCCAAAGAAGGCGAACAGTCGATGAGGATGTAGTCATACTCGCTCTTGAGCGGCGTCAACAGTTTTTTGAACACATATTCACGTCTGTCGAGATTGAGCATCTCCACCTCTGCTCCGACGAGGTCGATGTGCGAAGGCACGATGTCAAGGCGCTCGATGTCTGTCGTGTAAATAGCCTCGCGAATATCGGCTTGTCCAACGAGACATTCGTAAACCGAACAGTCAATCTGGCTCAAGTCGACGCCAAGGCCGGAAGAGGCATTGGCCTGCGGGTCTGCGTCAACGAGCAGCACTTTCTTTTCGAGTGTTGCCAGCGATGCAGCCAAGTTCATGGAGGTCGTCGTTTTGCCGACGCCACCCTTTTGGTTTGCTAATGCAATGATTTTGCCCATAGTTTTCAAATAGCAAGCCTTCTGAAAGGCTCTATGATTCTGCAAAGGTAACAAATTTTCTCCGAACTGCCCTGCTTTATACTTTTTTTCGTACTTTTGCGTAGCACTTCGCCACCCCCGCCGCAAAGCGCGGAGAAAACGGATTAAAGCGCAGCGACACCGGTGGCCTGCACTGAATATAAGTAAGTAATGGTAAGTAGGCAACCATATCACTTCATCCCGAACAACCCAAACAAAATGTCCAGACCCTATATTCTCATCTCCAACGACGACGGCGTGCAGGCACGCGGCATCAACTTCCTGATTGAAACGCTACGCCCCATTGCCGATCTACTGGTGGTGGCGCCCGACTCGCCTCGCTCTGGTTTCGGATGTTCCATTACATCTGCGGCCCCCATCCGCTACAAGAAACTGCACGAAGAGCCGGGACTGACGGTGTGCTCCTGCACCGGCACGCCAGTCGACTGCGTGAAACTCGCGCTCAACCTGCTCATCGACCGCCGCCCCGACCTCATCATCGGCGGCATCAACCACGGCGACAACTCGTCGGTCAACACGCACTATTCTGGAACGATGGGCGTGGCAACGGAAGGCGCGTTGCAGGGCTATCCCTCGGTGGCGTTCTCGCTCTGCGACCACCGCGAAGATGCCGATTTCACGCCGCTGGCATCATACATCGTTGACCTCGTCTTTAAATCCATCGCCCTCGGCATGCCGCCTTTCACTTGCCTGAATGTCAACTTCCCGAAGGCCAACAAATTCAAGGGGGTGCGCATCTGCCGCATGGCACACAGCCGCTGGCAACACGAACTGGCACGCCGAAAGCATCCTTACGGCGCCGACTATTTCTGGCTGGTGGGCGACTGCGAGGAACTGGAGCCGGAAGCCACCGACACCGACCGCTGGGCCTTGGCACACGGATATGTGGCCATCACGCCGACCAACCTCGACGTGACGGACTACGAACTGCTGAATGTTTTGAAGCAGACTTTCTGAAACAGATTCACAAAGCCTGATGCTGATACACAAGATACATAAAGAGGGCATCCTAACACTATTCTGTTTTAGGACGCCCTCTTTATCCTTTTAACCTCCAAATAGTCAAAAATGTACACACCCCCATTCACCATATCAGCAGCAGCTATTAACAAAATAGCCGACATATCACGTTTGATAGAGCGTTATGCCATTCGTATGGAGCAGGAGGATGCTCTGTTGCTGCGCAAAGCCAACAAGATAAAGACCATTCACAGCTCACTTGCCATTGAAGGTAACACCCTCAACGAAGATCAGGTGCGCGACATTGTGAACGGTAAGACGGTCGTGGCTCCTCTGCGCGAGATACAGGAGGTAAAAAATGCCATTGCCACTTACGAGCAGTTCCCACACCTCAACCCATTCAAAGAAAAAGACCTGCTACGTGCGCATGGCATCATGATGCAGGCACTGGTTGACAATGCTGGACATTATAGGCCTGGCAATGTTGGTGTATTCTCAGAGACGGGTTGCGTACATATAGCACCACCTGCCGACCGCGTGCCGCTACTCATGGGCGACCTCTTTGACTGGCTGAACCATAGTAAGGACCATTTGCTGGTGCGTTCGTGTGTTTTCCATTACGAGTTTGAGTTCATTCACCCCTTTGCCGATGGTAACGGACGCATGGGACGCTTGTGGCAATCGCTCATATTGAACAAGCTACACCCCGTGTTTGAACACGTACCTGTTGAAAACATGGTGCACGACAATCAGTTAGCATACTACGATGCCATAACCGCCAGCACCAATGGAGCAGATTCGGGACCTTTCATTGATTTTATGCTTGGTGAAATACTCAAAACGCTTGAATTACACAAAGGGGAGCCAACACAAAATATTCCCAATAAAGTTCCCAATAAAGTTCCCAATAAAGTTCCCAATAAACTATTGGATGCTTTCCCGAATCTACCAGAAGGCGTATGGGAATTGTACACCCAAATCAAGCAAAACCCACGCATAACCATTGCCCAAATGGCGGAAGCCTTATCCGTTAGCGACCGCATGGTGAAAAAACACCTTGCCGTGTTGAAAGGAAACGGACTGGTAGCACGCATTGGAAGCAACAAAACTGGATACTGGGAAATCCAAAAAATATAAATAGACTGTTGCTTGAAAGTTTCAAGACGCTCTTCGATTGAAAGTACGTTAGTTTGATATTCCCTCCTATTCTTTCCTAGTCACCTACTCGCGGCCGCTGGTAGCACGACCCTCGGCCGCGAGTAGCATTACCGGCGGCCGCGAGTAGCGCTACCAGCGGCCGCGAATCGATAACTTGTTATGCTTTTTAGGAAGACTGGTAACGTCCGTTTCTCGCTTCTACCGCTGCAAGGAGCGTTGCGCGAACATTCGGCGGAGGTCTGAGGCGAAGCACTGTAGCTCACTTTGCTCGCAAAGTGAGGGGGACGAATATTGTGGCGACCAAACACAGCTAAAAATTCAACGAAGTCATGCGCTAAAGCGCTGGCCATGTTCGCTACGTGTTCGTGGCCCTCACTTTGCGAGCAAAGTGAGCTACAATGCTGGCGCCGCAACAGACGATTGTGCGGGCCAGCGCTAATCTCCACCGCGAGGGCGCTGCGCGAACATGTGGTGGAGGTCTGAGGCGAAGCACGCTTCATTTGCCCAATGGCACAAGTCAGCGCACACGTAAGATGACCTTGCTGGTTCCATTCACGCTTTTCACAATGTTGACTCCCGATTGCGGTTTGCTCAGGCGGCGCCCCTGCAAATCGTAAAACACTGTTTTGTGGGATTTTGCAACAGAGACATCATCAATGCCGCTTTGGGTGTGACAGGTGAAGTAACCATCAGTGCAGTTTGCATACCAACTGTTGATTTTATTAGGGTCAAACTTAATCGCGCCCTCAAGCGACTCACATCCATAAAACATCTCGTCAACCTTTTTTAAAGCTGTTACGACAAAACTGTCGGTGGCGTAGATGGTTTTGAGTGCTTTACAGAAAAAGAACATACCATCCATATCCGACACGTTACGTGTGTCAAAACCAGAGAGATCGAGGGTGACGATATTCTTAGAATTGGAGAACATATTGTTCATATCCGTCACTTTCTGGGTGTTGAAATTTGAGAGTTCAAGACTTGTAATGCCTAAACATGCGCTGAACATGCCGCTCATGTCTGTCACATCATGTGTATCAAATTTTGACACATCAAGAGATGTGATACCGACACAGTCATTAAACATATAAGACATATCCGTCACGTTGCGTGTGTCAAATCCTGAAACATCAAGTCGAGGAACATTACTGCAGCTTTGAAACATGTGTCTCATGCTCTTCACTTTCGAAGTATTGAATTTAGAGACATCAAGTTCTGCGAGCTTTGGGCAAAGACTGAACATGTGAGCCATATTTATCACCTCATCGGTGTTAAGGTTTTCAATGCCGACGATGCTTTCGAGCTCATAGAACTCATTGAACCAATAATAACAGCTTGTGGGACGCGCATTGGCAAAAGAGGGGTCAAAAACGACCTTTCTTATCTTTCTTTTGTATTTAGCCCATGCCGGTATGGTTTTATCCTTGTTTAACTGTATTCCTCCACCAACGTCATACTTGAATGTTAGTGTACTTTGGCTTTCGTCAAACACGGCATAGGCATTTTGTGCCGACAACTGGCCAGCCCATATTGGCAAACACATCAGTATCGTCACAAACCGCCTGGCAGCAATCCTTTTCGAGTGTAAAAAAATCTTCTTCATATTCATAAACAAAAAAATTACCGTTTGGTGGATCAAGCTGATGGTTGAAAGAATGATTACATTTGACCTGTGATGCACTCCTTCATATAGCATACCCCAGCTCGGGATAAGAAATAGTTCATAAAAAGTCGCTCACTTTGCTCGCTAAGTAAGGAGGACGAATATTACAGCGGCCAAACATGGGCTGAAAAACCAAGAAGGTCATGCCCAAAGCATTGGCCATGTTCGCTACGTATTCGTGGCCCTCACTTTGCGAGCAAAGTGAGCTACAATGCTGGCGCCGCAACCGACGATTGCGACGGCCAAGCACTGAAATTCCAACAAGGTATCAGAATTATTCGAACCACCATAAATCAGCAACACACAAGATATGAACACAGCAAACAAATTCTCTGCGGCCGACACTGCCGTGCGCCGCATACCGCTTGAAGATTTCTTCCGCAATTCGCAGGAAGCGGCCTTCCAACTTTCGCCCGACGGACGCCACCTCTCTTTCATGGCGCCCTACGAGGAACGCATGAATGTTTTTGTGCGCCCCGTTGAGGGCGGCGAGGCCGTGCGCGTCACGAGCGAAACGCTGCGCAGCGTGGCGGGATATATGTGGGCCGACAACGAACGCCTCTTATATATGAAGGACACGGGGGGCGACGAAAACTATCAGCTCTTCGGCGTGAACATCGATGGCAGCGACCAACGGGCATACACAGACTTTCCGGGGGTTAGAACGTCGCTGATTGACGACCTGGAGGAGACGCCCGACGAGGTGATGATCGGACTGAACAAACGCAACCCGGAGGTGTTTGACCCTTACCGCTTGAACATCCGAACGGGGGAACTGACGCTACTGGCGGAGAATCCGGGAAACTGGCAGGGATGGATGACGGACCACGAGGGGAAACTGCGGGCCGTGACGGCCATCGTTGACGGCGTGAACACGCAGATTCTCTACCGCGACACTGAAGAGGAGGAGTTTCGCCCCATTTTGACGACGAACTTCAAGGAGATGGTTAATTTCATGGAGTTCACGCCCGACAACCGTTTGGTGTATGCCGCCACAAACTTGAACCGCGACAAGGTGGTGCTGGCGCTGATGGACCCACGGACGTGTGAGGAACTGGAAGTGATGTATGAAAACGAGAAATACGACATCTCAAGCATCAGCTATTCGCGCAAACGCAAGAAACTCTTGTCGGTCTATTGCACGGGCCACAAGGAACCAGTGCGCCATTTCTTCGACGCTGAGGAGGAGGCGCTGCGGAAACGCATAAAGGCGCATTTCCCAGGCTATCGCTATGGCATGGCTGACACGGACAAGGAGGAGTCGCACGCGCTTATTTATGTGGGCAACGACCGCACACGCGGCAGCTATTATTTCTATGACGTGGCAACGGACACGGCAACGAAACTGGCCGACACTGCGCCGTGGATTCGCGAGGAGGAGATGGTGGAGATGCACGACGTGACTTACACAACGCGCGACGGCCTACACATCGAAGCATATCTCTCTCTGCCACACGGCGTGACATTGGAGGGGGCGAAGCAGTTGCCAGTGGTGGTGAACCCGCACGGGGGGCCCTGGGCACGCGACACGTGGGGCTACAGTTCGGAGGTGCAATTTCTCTGCAACCGCGGCTATGCGGTGTTCCAAATGAATTTCAGAGGCAGCACGGGCTACGGCCGCCAGTTCTTGGAGGCGAGCTACAAGCAATGGGGACTGAAGATGCAGGACGACATCACCGACGGCGTGAACTGGCTTATCAGCAAAGGCATTGCCGACAGGAAACGCATCGCCATCTACGGCGGGAGCTATGGCGGATATGCAACGTTGGCGGGCGTGGCTTTCACGCCAGACCTCTATACCTGTGGCGTGGACTATGTGGGGGTGTCGAACTTGTTTACTTTCATGAAGACGATTCCGCCCTACTGGCGCCCGATGCTTGAAATGATGTATGAACAGGTGGGCAACCCTGAGGCCGACAAAGAGCAGCTGGCGGTGACTTCTCCAGCGCTGCACGCTGACAAAATTCGTGTGCCGCTTTTTGTGGCGCAAGGGGCGAACGACCCACGCGTGAACAAAGCGGAGAGCGACCAGATGGTGGAGGCGCTGCGGGAACGCGGCGTGGAGGTGGAATATATGGTGAAGGACAACGAAGGCCACGGATTCCACAACCAGGAGAACCGCTTTGACTTCTACCGCGCTATGGAGCGTTTCCTGGCGAAGCATATCGGATGATTTCCAAACACCATATTTATTAAGTAGGTGTTCAAAATTATTTTTATAATATATGCCAAGAGCATTATTTTCACATTTGAAATATCCTCTCGGGCGCATCTACTTACCTTGTTTTCAGTCGCAATGCCCGCATTGCTCCTTCAAACAAGGTGGCGTATCTGCATCCCGATAGAACATTTCAAATGTAAAAATAATTCTGACCACCTACTTATGGAATTACAATACAGACTCCTCGCCTGCTATCTTCTGGCCATCAACGTCGCCACGCTGATAACATTTGGCATTGACAAACTGAAAGCGAAACGGGCGAAATGGCGCATCCCGGAAGCGACGTTGCTGATGATGGCGGCCGTTGGCGGAAGTGTGGGCGCCTGGGCGGGCATGAAGTTATGGCACCATAAGACGCGCCACAAGAAGTTTAGATATGGCATCCCCGTCATCTTCGCCCTGCAACTCGCATTGGCGGGGTATCTGTGGCTGGCATGAGGGGCGGACTTAATGGGGACGCTGGAGGTGTTTAAAAATTTCTCGAATTAAGGAATTTCGTGAGTGTAGGATGGGGCGCCAGCATTGTAGCTCACTTTGCTCGTAAAGTGAGGGCCACGGACACGTCGCGAAAATGCCATAAGTCCGCTATATACCCACTCCTTTGCGACGTGTTCGCCATAAAATTCGTCCCCCTCACTTTGCGAGCAAGGTGAGCTACAGTGCTTCGCCGCAAAGGACGATGACGATGTATATTCGATCAAAAATCGGTTAGAGCATGCAGCAATGCTTGTTGTCTCTTTTCTCTTGTCTCAACGAAACACCTACAGATCTGTACACCTACAGATGTAAAAAGTTACGGAGAATATTTACAATCTCCGTAACTTTTTACATTCACCTCGCAGACCGACCACGCTTTTCCCTTGTTATTCAACACTTTAAGATGCGACAATGGGAGCTATTGTGAGCGCCATTGAGGTTGTATTTTCCTAAAAAAGTGCCGATAAGTCGTGGAAATCTATCGAAAATACATAGATTTCCACGACTTATCGGCACTTTTTTAGGTATTTCAGCAAGCAGCGCATGAGGCATGCACTGCCTTGTTTGCATTGAAAGAGGGGCGTTGCGCCCTACGGTTTATCAGTACACTTCAACGCAGGCAGCCAATCGCTTGGCTTTGTCGCGCAACTGGTTGAGGTCGGCATCGAGCGGGGCGTTGCACACCACGACACCCATGCGGCGGTTGACACGCGTGGTTGGTTTGCCGAAGATGCGCACGTCGGCGTCTTCTTCACACGTTTCTTCCAGTCCCTTATAACGCGGCGGCTTCTGGCTCTCTATCGGCGAAAGGATGACGGCACTGGCACCGATGCGCATTTGCTTGACGCAAGGAATCGGCAAGCCGAGCACGGCACGCAGATGGAGCTCAAATTCGTTGAAATTCTGCGTTCCGGCCAATGTGACCATACCCGTGTCGTGCGGACGCGGCGAGAGTTCGGAGAAATAAACACCGTTTTCGTGGCTGAGGAAGAACTCCACGCCCCAAAGTCCAGCGCCCGTCAAAGCGTGCGTCACCTTGTCGGCCATGCGCTGCGCTTCGGCCAAATGTTCCGGCGCGATGTGGGCCGGTTGGAAGCTTTCGCGATAGTCACCGCCTTTCTGCACATGTCCGATGGGCGGGCAGAACAAGGTCGGACCGTTTTTCTGCGTCACCGTGAGAAGGGTAATTTCGCTGTCGAAATGAATAAATTCCTCGATGATGAGTTCCTGGATGTCTCCGCGACTACCCTCCAAGCCATAGTGCCAAGCGTGTTCCAAGTCGGCAGCCGTCTTGACCATCGACTGGCCCTTACCCGACGACGACATGAGCGGCTTGACGATACACGGATAGCCAATCTTCTCAGCGGCTTCGCAGAGTTCTTCATACGTCTTGGCGTAAAAATAGCGTGCCGTTTTCAGTCCGAGTTCTTTAGCCGCCAAGTCGCGGATGGCCTTACGGTTCATGGTAAAGTTGACCGCTTTGGCAGAAGGCACCACCTGAATGCCTTCTTTCTCGAAATCGTAGAGGCGCTCCGTGCGGATGGCTTCAATCTCCGGCACGATGAGGTCGGGATGGTGCTTTTCAACGACGCGTTCCAGAGCTTCGCCATCGAGCATTGAAAAGACTTCAGCTTCGTCTGCCACCTGCATGGCGGGAGCAGAGGGATAAGCATCGCAAGCAATGACATGCTGTCCGAGGCGTTGGGCAGCAATGGTGAACTCTTTGCCGAGTTCACCGGAGCCAAGCAATAAGATTTTTTTCATGTGAGGTTTTTTTGTGGAAGACATCGAACGGGGAGCGTGCAGGCTTTTATATATTAGGCATTCATATACATATACAATATATATCACATGCACATTATATTACGTGGCGGCCTCTCAGTCACTGTCCGTATCTTCGTTGAGGTATTTCTAACTGCAAAGATACATCTTTTTAAGAAAATGCTTGGGCAAACGGTTTCTCTCTTTCAAGCATATTTGATAATTCGGCGTAGCTTTGCCCCTCGAAATCCACCTCAATGCGGAGTCTTGCAAACTCCATGATGCGTTTCAAGGTACTCTCTTTCGGCGCGGGATGTTTTGATGGTGTAGTATGCGGCATAGGCGATGTGTGTGTGTATGTTGATTAAGCCATTGAAGAAAGACTGCGTTTTCTACTCTGTTTTCAATTGCTCGTTTATCCATAAACGTGGAGGGGACGTTTTTAGTGTGTCAAACCCAATAAAAATGCAGGCACACACTGATATTTCTATCTATGTATGCCTGCATGAGAGGATATTTGTCGAAAAAAATGTTCTACACGTGCGTCAGCAGTTTATTTCGGCAACGTCAGTTTGAAAATGGGGCTGTCGGTATGTTCCTTCAAAATGATGTTCTTCATTTTCTTGACGATGTCTGGATGCTTGGCAGCGATGTCGTGGTCTTCGTGCAAGTCTGTTGCGAGGTCGTAAAGACGGCATTGACCAGCCTTCACCACCAGTTTCCAGTTGCCCATGCGCAAGCCCATCATGTTTGTCTCATGAAATTCCCAATAGAGGTAGTCGTGCTTCTTCTGTTTGCCCTTTCCGATCAAAGTGGGATAGAAGGAGATGCCGTCGAAATAATCATTGGCAAGCGATTTGTTGCGGTAGCGCTTCTCATAGTTTTTGATGCCAGCCAAATCGCAGAACGTCGGCATGAGGTCGTAGAAGGCCAACTGATGGTCGTTGACCGTTCCGGCCTTGACGTGGCCTGGCCAGCGTACGATGAAGGGGATGCGAATGCCGCCCTCGTAGGTACTGCGTTTCTTGCCCTGAAGCAGACCATCGCGGTTGAAGAAATCGGGGTCGGCGCCGCCTTCCTCATGCGGTCCGTTGTCCGACGTGAAGATAACGATGGTGTTCTCATCGAGGCCCTTCTCTTTCAGTTTGGCCATAATCTGTCCCACCTGCGCGTCCAGACGCGAAATCATGGCAGCAAACTGCGCATGACCGTAGTTCGTTGGGTTATAGCGCGAACCCTGGTCACCGCCGAAGGTTTTCTCCTGACAGAAGTGTCCCTTGTAGGCCAAGAAGATAGAGTCTTCCGGCTGAGCGAGTTCGGCGTGCGGCAAGGTATAGGTGAAGATGCCGAGGAAAGGCTGGTCTTTCGTCTGCTTATCGAGCCATTCGAGGGCCTTTTGGTGGATGATGTCGGACGAATATTGTGGGCGTTTCTTGTATTCCTCACCAAACATGGGATATTTGATGTTCTCTTCCAACACTTCACGACGCACGCCCTTGTCGCCAGCCGAGCGGCTGTAGGCGTTCAGGAAGTTGGGATAATAGAGGTGGGCCTGGAACTGGCAGATGAAACCATAGTATTCGTCAATGCCGCGCTTGTCGGGCGTGGACACCGAACCCTCGTAGCCGCCGGCCCACTTGCCGAACATACCGGTGGTATAGCCGTTGTCTTTGAAGATTTCCGGAATGATGACGTGAGCGGTGTCATACGGTTCCTGTCCCACCACAGCGAAATCGGAGTTGTTGCCATATTTCACCATGTTGTCGTATCTCCAATACTCTTTATTGCCACGGACATGCGTGTGGCCAGAATGCTGGCCCGTCATAAACGTTGCACGCGACGGGGCCGACACCGGACTGCCCGCATAGGCCTGCGAGAAACGCATGCCCTCGGCGGCGAGGCGGTCGATGTTGGGCGTTGAGATGTAGCGCTGGCCGTAGCAAGCCAGGTCGCCATATCCCATGTCGTCACACATGATGTAAAGGATGTTGGGGCGGTTTTGTGCGTTGGCGGCAAAAGCGGCCATAAGCCCGAGTCCGCCGACGATGATGTTGCTCTTCATGTTGTTGTTTTTGTGTGATTATGCAATGGTGGCGTATGCAGGCCGAACGACATCCGCTCCGTCACCGTTACTTGGTTTTCAAGAACTACCGCTAAGCCAGAGGCTTGGCGGATTTTCAAATGCGGTTTCTATAAATCCAGAAATATCTTCTGCATAAAATCGCCGTTGCCCGTGTGTGCCACGACCAAATAGTTTCCCTTTGGCAAGCGCTTGCAATTGATGCTCGCACCGCGCTTTTCGGCCAATCTGCGGCCATTCACGGTGTAGAGGCTCAGGCGCTTTACCGGACCTTCTGCCGTCACGACGCTTCCCTTGACGCTGAACGACACGGCTATTTCCTGCATGGCAGGGACGACGTGGATGCCTGTCGGCGTTTCCTGCGTATTGGGAGAGAAGAGGGCCGTGTAAACACCGCCGACTGCGGGGGAGAGCAGGAAGTCGGCCTCGCCGCTCACCGCATTGTCGCCGCAATACCATCCGAGGAATTTCGCATTGCCGAGGGCGGTAGCTGTGAGGCGGTAGCCAGATTCTTCTGGTTGCATGCTCACGGTGCCGCGAAGCGTGTCGCAAGAGAGGGCCACCACGGAGGCGGCATCTTGAGCCTCGACAACCTTCACGATGAAATCGGCGGTCTGCCCTGCCACTTCGTCTTCCGCATCCAGCAATCCGTTGGCCGTGAGGCGCAGACGCATGCGCGATTCTCCCAGAAAGGCATCTTCAGGAACGGGAATACTTTCTTCAAAACGGTCGGTGGCGTTCAAGGCAACGGAGGTTTCAAAGATGCCGTCGCGGTTCCAATCGAAATACGCCGTGAGACTTTCGCCGTCGTCCAGGCGCTGGTTTAGCAAGCCCGACAAAGTGAGTGTGCTTCCCGGCGAGGTGTGGGCCGCGGCCTTGGTGTAGATGGTGTACCAGTTGGCCGGCTTCCCAGCTTTCTTGCCAACGACGGCACCATTGGCCAAAGCGTTGGCAGGATAGATGAGCGGCTGGGCATCTTGCGTATCGCGCAATTCCAGATGCGTGAGATACGTTCCGCTGAGCGTGCCACAAGGCATGTCGTATATCTGTGCGTGGTGGGAATAGGCGTTACGTGCTGGACGGACAACGAACAACGTGTCGCCAGAAACGTTTAACGCTTCGCCAGCCACCTCCCCGACCATCTGGCGCAGGGAGAAGAACGCTGGTTGCTCGGCAGACTGCTTGGCCACCCAGCGGGCCGCCTCGTTGCCTGAGACGGCATAACTGCGGTTGCCTTGTGCATTGACCAGGAGGTAGCCACCGGCAAGGGCGTTTTTGCCAACGAAATACCAAGTCTGTGAAGGCGCGTCAGTGCGCGATTCCAGAGCGAGTGTTCCTTCGGCATTCATGGCAAGGGCCTGTCCCTTCGGCGTGAGCAGGGAATAAATCATCTTCGGACTGCCAGTTTCATCCGATGCCTCAAACGGACGTAACTCCGGCTCAGGCATTTTCTCTACCAGGCTGACAGAGGTGAGACCGAAAAAGCAGCCCATGTTTGATTTTCCAGCGGTGACGGTGAGGCGGAGATAAAGGCTGTTGCCCAACTGGCAAGTGGCCGACAAAGGCAGCGACCATTCCTGATGAACGCCGGTCTCATCGCCGATGCCGGCAGCGATGTCCACATTCGTCAGTTGACCTTTGATTTCAGAGGAAGCCGCCTTAGCTCCTCCGTTGATTTCAACGTTGAATTGGCGAGCCTTCCCGTCATTGTTCGACTGGTAACTGCCCGAAGCATTCAGCGCATGGATGTCGAGCAAGGCATAATGCGGAGTCGGCAACGCGTCGGGCAGACCGTCAATCTTGAAAGTAAGCGTGATGGTGGGCGAGGTGTTGCCATTGACATTGGGGCAGAGCATGGCTGCAGTGACCGCGTTGCCTGTGGCCTTGAAAGCATGGGAAGAAGTGAGCGAAGCAGTGGCGCCGTCAATGGGCTTTCCTGCCGCGTCGCAGACACTGACTTTCACGCTCGAAGCCGCCGTTGCGCTTCGCGAGAAACGCAAACTGATTTGTGCTTGGCTGGCCATACACACGACAGCCAATAGGAAAAGGAGTTTGACACGTCTTAATGACGTACGGATAATTTTCATACACTAATAATTAAAAGATATGGTCTGAACTGGCAGACGGCAGGAGAAACGGAAGCTATAAACGCTTCAGACATAAGGTTCAAACTGGCGCTTGGCGGCCATCTTGCGCATATTACAGATGGCATAGTGCATGCGTCCGAGCGCCGTGTTGAGGCAGATGCTTTTGGCCGCAGCAATTTCCTTGAAACTCATCTTCTGATAATAAAACATGCGCACGATGTCCTGCTGGGCCTCTGGCAGACAGCTGACGAGCGCATTGACTTCGCAGAAGTTTCTGCTGAGGTTATTCTCACGCTCGTTGACGTCATTCTGCAAACAGTCTGCCGCCATCCATTCTATTTCCTTACTGCAAAAGGCGTTATCCTGCGTCTGCTGTTTTCTGAAACTGTCAACGATGACATTATGGGCGATGCTGGAGAGCCAGACATAGAATTTGCCATTCTCAACATACCGTCCTTTACGCAGGGAGACAATCACCTTGAAAAAGGTTTCTTGAAAGATGTCGTTGGCGATGTCCTCGTCATGGACATTAGAAAGGATGTATCCGAAAAGCCTGTCTTTATATCGTATGAGCAATGTGTCGAAAGCCTCGTTGAGACCTTCCACATACAGTTTGACCAACTCCTCATCGGTGTGGCGGGATAAATTTTCCATTACAACTTATGTTTGATGTTAAGCGTAATGTGTTTCGATAGGCGGTTCGGTTTTAAGTTTATGATTAGGTAAGCCAGTAGAAAACATCTACTTGTGATTGCAAATTTAATTGTTTTACGAATTTACGCCAAACGTTTTGCACGTTTTTTTGTAACTTCGCCAAAAACTTAGGCCACAATTATTTTCCAGCCAGCCTCTGATGAGCAAGAATCGTCAGCGGCTCCGGCAATTTCACGCCTACTTATAAATCCAACTGATATGTTCAAGAAGAATTATACCCCCGAGGACATCAAGTCCATCCACGATTGGTTTGAAGCACACAAGGAGCAGATGCCCGACACGCTGCAACTCGATGCCGCAACTTATTACAAAGATCTGAAGAACACCGTTAAGACTTACTTCGAAGTGTTTGACCTCTACGGCAGCAACCCCACTTTCAGCGGACAATACCACCAACTCTGGCTCATCAAAGCCAAACTTGAAGAGATGGGCATCAAATGAAATGCGCAGTTGCTGGCTGAAGAGAATGCCGCAAATATCCGGCCTCGCAACAAGTCTGAAACAGCCGACAGAAAAAACGGCTTGGCAAAAAAACGTCTTTCGCTTTGCCTGTTTTGCGATTAATCGTTATATTTGCGACACGTAAGTAATGGTAAAAAAATAACTTGACCAATTTTGTGGAGTAAGAAATTAGTTCTTATGCCCTGTCTTTTTGCCGTTTTTGAAATTTGTCATCGGTCACATAGCCCGCTATGCTCCCTCTTCCAAATTCCAAAACCAACAAAAATACAGGTCAAAATTGCTCAACTTATTCTTTCACCATTACTAAATCAGTGTGTTTACGGCCTGCACATGCTATGCCGTGTGCAAAACAAAGTATTTAAAATCAATACATCCCTAATAAACATGAGTTTGAAAATTGTTGTACTTGCCAAACAAGTACCCGACACTCGAAACGTGGGCAAAGACGCCATGACGCCAGAGGGCACCGTTAACCGCGCAGCCCTGCCCGCCATTTTCAATCCCGAAGACCTCAACGCTCTTGAGCAGGCTTTGCGATTGAAGGAACAGAATCCTGGTTCAACGGTTAGTATTCTCACGATGGGACCTCCCCGCGCCACCGATGTCATTCGCGAAGGACTCTATCGCGGTGCTGACAACGGCTACTTGCTGAGCGACCGCGCCTTTGCCGGTGCCGACACGTTGGCCACCAGCTATGCTTTGGCAACAGCCATCAAGAAAATCGGCATGCCCGACATCGTTATCGGCGGACGTCAGGCCATTGACGGCGACACGGCGCAAGTGGGACCACAGGTGGCTCAGAAACTCGACCTCAACCAAGTGACGTACGTGACCAGCGTCGACAGCGTTGAAAACGGCAAAATCACCGTGACGCGCACCATCGACGGAGGTATTGAGCGCGTGGAAGCACCGCTGCCAATTCTCCTCACCGTGAACGGCAACGCTGCACCATGCCGCCCACGCAACGCCAAACTGGTGATGAAATATAAGCGTGCAACGGCGCCGATGGAACGCACCGCCGACATGCCACACGCTGAAGAATACGACAAGAAGCCTTATTTGACCGTGACGCAATGGAGCGTTGCCGACGTTGACGGCGACGTGAGCCAGTGCGGCTTGGCCGGTTCGCCAACGAAGGTGAAGGCCGTTCAGAACATCGTGTTCAAAGCGAAGGAAAGCAAGCGCCTCACGGGCTCCGATGCCGACGTGGAAGGCTTGGTTAAAGAATTGTTAGACAGCCACACAATTGGATAATACAACATTATGAACAACGTATTCGTTTATTGCGAAATCGATAAATACACGGTTGAGGAAGTGTCTTTTGAGCTCCTCACCAAAGGCCGCAAACTGGCCAACCAGCTTGGCGTTCAGCTCGAAGCCATCGCTGCGGGCAACGGCATCAAGGGCAAGGTGGAAAAGGAAATCCTGAGCTACGGCGTTGACAAACTGCACGTTTTTGACGCCGAGGGTTTGTTTCCCTACACTTCGAAGCCACACACGAGCATCCTCGTCAACCTCTTCAAGCAGGAAAAACCACAGATTTGCCTTATGGGCGCAACTGTCATCGGCCGCGACCTCGGTCCGCGCGTATCATCATCTCTGACGAGCGGTTTGACGGCCGACTGCACCGCCTTGGAAATCGGCGACTTCGACGACAAGAAGAATGGCAAACACTATGATCAACTGCTCTACCAGATTCGTCCGGCATTCGGTGGCAACATCGTTGCAACCATCGTCAACCCCGACCATCGTCCGCAGATGGCCACCGTGCGCTCTGGCGTGATGAAGGCTGAAAAGGTGGACGACAACTACCAGGGTGAAGTCGTTTACGAAGACGTGGCGAAATTCGTGCCCGACACCGACTATGTCGTGAAGGTCATCGAACGTCACGTTGAGAAAGCCAACAACAACCTGAAGGGTGCGCCCATCGTGGTTTGTGGCGGATATGGCGTAGGCTCGAAAGAGAATTTCGACCTGCTCTTCAAGCTCGCTGACGAACTTCATGGCGAAGTCGGCGCCAGCCGCGCTGCTGTTGACGCTGGCTTCTGCGAACACGACCGCCAGATTGGCCAGACGGGTGTGACGGTACGTCCGAAGGTGTACATCGCCTGCGGTATCAGCGGTGCTATCCAGCACGTGGCAGGCATGAAGGAGAGCGGCATCGTCATCTCCATCAACACCGACCCCGAAGCCCCCATCAACCAAATTGCCGACTACGTGATTACTGGTTCTGTGGAGGAGGTCGTACCGAAAATGATCAAGTATTATAAGGAGAATTCCAAGTAAGTAATGGTAAAATTTTACCATTGCTAAACCAAACAGAAGATATTCAAAATGGCAAACAACTATACGGATCATCCCGAACTGAAGTTCGAGCTGAATCATCCGCTCATGAAGCGTATCGTGGAACTCAAGGAACGCGATTTCCGCGATAAAGACAGTTATGACTATGCGCCGCTCGACTTTGAGGACGCCATGGATTCTTACGACCGCGTGCTCGACATCACAGGCGAAATTGCCGGCACAACGATTGCCGACAACGCTGAAGGTGTTGACCTCGAAGGCCCTCACCATGAAGGCGACCGCGTGCGCTATGCCAGCGGCACGGCCGACAACCTCGACGCCATGGTGAAAGCCGGGCTCAACGGCATGACGATGCCACGTCGCTACGGCGGTTTGAATTTCCCGATCACGCCCTACACGATGTGTGCAGAACTCGTGGCAGCCAGCGATGCCGGTTTCGGCAACATCTGGAGCCTTCAAGACTGTATCGAAACGCTCTATGAATTTGGCAACGAAGACCAACACAGCCGCTTCATCCCGCGCATCTGCGCTGGAGAAACGATGTCAATGGACTTGACGGAGCCTGATGCTGGTTCCGACCTCCAGAGCGTCATGCTCAAGGCCACCTATTCTGAAGAAGAAGGCTGCTGGCTCTTGAACGGTGTGAAGCGCTTCATCACCAACGGCGACGCCAACCTCCACCTCGTTTTGGCCCGCTCAGAAGAGGGCACGACAGACGGACGCGGCCTTTCTATGTTTATCTACGACAAGAACTCTGGTGGTGTCAACGTGCGCCGCATTGAGAACAAGCTCGGCATCCACGGTAGCCCCACCTGCGAATTGGTCTATAAGAACGCACATGCTGAACTCTGCGGCGACCGCAAACTCGGTTTGATTAAATACGTCATGGCCCTGATGAACGGCGCACGCCTCGGCATCGCCGCACAGAGCGTGGGTATCTCACAGGCCGCCTACAACGAAGGTCTGGCCTATGCCCGCGACCGTGAGCAGTTTGGCAAAGCCATCATCAATTTCCCCGCCGTTTACGACATGCTGGCCCTCATGAAAGCCAAGCTCGACGCCGGCCGCGCATTGCTTTATCAGTGCGCCCGCTACGTTGACATCTACAAGGCGCTTGACGACATCGCCCGCGAACGCAAACTCACGCCTGAAGAGCGCAAGGAACAGAAGAACTTCAGCAAATTGGCCGACTCGCTCACGCCACTCGCCAAGGGCATGAACTCTGAATATTGCAACCAGAACACTTACGACGCCATCCAGATTCACGGCGGTTCGGGCTTTATGATGGACTACCCCATCCAGCGCTACTACCGCGATGCCCGCATCACCTCTATCTACGAGGGTACGACGCAGTTGCAGGTGGTTGCCGCCATCCGCTATGTCACCAACGGTTCTTACCTCGCACAGGCCCGCGAATTTGAACAGGCTGAGGTGAGCGAAGCCATGAAACCACTCGTGGCACGCGCCAAGGCTATGGCCGACAAACTGGAAGAGGCAACGGCAAGCGTGAAGGAAGCTGGCGATGCTGCCTTCCACGACATCTGCGCCCGCCACTTGGTTGAAATGGCTGCCGACGTCATCATGCTCCATCTCTTGATTCACAATGCTACAGCCAACGCCGAAATCTTCGAAAAGAGCGCCCGCGTTTACGCTAACTTCTCAGAGGCAGAAGTGGCCAAACACCACACGTTTGTCATGAACCTGCGCCCAGAAGATTTGGCCGACTATGTTCAGGCTTAGTACAGGCTTAGCAATGCCAAATTCAGGGGCGTTTCACGCTGAAACTTCCCCTAATGAATAACCCACAAATCCCACCCTCTTCACTGCGGGTGGGATTTTTCGTATCGCAACATTACCAGCTTCGCGGCGCAATAGTCCGAGCCTGCCGAGAGACGCATGGAAGGGGCAATACATCCAGTTTCCACGCCCCAATCAGCGCATCTGCATCACAATAATCGGGTATTAGCCAGGCGATTTGCTTTTTTTTGCAGCATAAATTCAAGAGATGGGAAAAAAGTAAGTAATTTTGCTTACATGAGAGAAGACATCAAAGATTTCGTCGACGCCTTGGAGAGCTATGTCAAAGCACAACTGCAAGCGTCGGGCGAACCAGCAGACTATAACGTGGAGGCGTTGGAAATTTTTGACGCCAGAAACCACCTGTTCCGCCATGCCGGAAAGAGAGTGACCGACGAGTCGGAAAACATTTATGCCCTGCGCGACCTTTGCCGCGTTGACGAGATGAGCCTCGACTTTGTGCCAGACCGCCAACGCATGGCGGCCATCGCCAGAAATTTCTTTTGGGACAACTGAACCAAAAGAGACCATCAAACCCAACCAGACCATCAACACATTAATATGCAAGAGCATCATAAACCATCGGCGCAAACATCGGCCGATGCCCATTACAAACACCGCGTCCCCATACAGATACGCTTTAACGACGTTGACCGCTACGGCCACGTCAACAACAATGCCTACTTTGCCTTTTATGACTTGGGCAAGGAGGATTATCTCATCAACGTGTTGCGCGTGAATTACCGTGCAAACGACGTAGTGCCCGTTGTGGCCAACATCAACGCTGATTTCATCCTGCCAATCTTCTACGGCGACAAAATCGTGGTTGAAACACGCATTTCCCACCTCGGCCAAAAAAGTTTCACCCTACAGCAACGAGCCGTCAACGAGAAAACGGGCTGCGTTGTCTGCCAATGTTCAACGGTGATGGTCTGCTTCTCACTCAAGGAACAGGCTTCGGCCGACATCCCGGAAAGCTACCGCAAGGCCATACTCGACTATGAAGGTCCTGACTGCATGTAAGTAATGGTCCATTAAGAAGGTGCTCAGAATCATTCAGTCTAAACTAATTTTGAGTACCTACTTATTAAACACCTACTTACTAATGCTTCTGCCCCCCACTCATAAAACCAATTGCCATGTCTCAAGAAATCATACACACCGCGAAATTCAAAGAAGCCTTCGGCCGCCTGTGCCAAGAAAACGTTGACAAGATATTCATCCTGACCGACGAGACCACCCACCGTCTGTGCCGCCCCCTTTTAAAGCAATGGGACAGGCTCGACGGCGCAACCGACATCGTCATACCGCCAACCGACGTCAACAAAAACATTGAAACAACAACAACCGTTTGGTCGGCACTCGCCGACGGAGGGGCCTCGCGCCATTCGCTCATGGTTTGTCTGGGCGGCGGCATGGTGACCGACCTCGGCGGTTTTGCCGCGTCTACCTTCAAGCGCGGCCTGCGCTTCATCAACATCCCGACGACCCTGTTGGCTATGGTTGATGCGGCCGTCGGCGGGAAAACGGGGGTCAACTTCAATGCGCTAAAAAACGAAATCGGCGTGTTCAACGAAGCGGCCATCGTGGTGATCGACACCGACTTCCTACGCACGCTAGACAAGCGCAACATGCTCTCTGGCTATGCCGAAATGCTGAAACACGCACTGCTTCACGACGAAGCCATGTGGGCGGAGCACCTGAAGATGGACTTCAACGACATCAACTATGCCCAGTTGCAAAAACTCGTGGAACAGAGCATTGAAGTGAAACGCCACATCGTGACCATCGACCCGCACGAGAAGGGACTGCGCAAAGCGCTGAACCTCGGACACACCGTTGGCCACGCTCTGGAGAGTTTCGCTATGGAAACTGGCAGGCCCGTGCTGCACGGATATGCCGTGGCATGGGGCTTGGTCGGAGAGCTCTACCTGAGCGCCGTGTTGCAGCATTTCCCGCAAGACAAGATGCGCCAAACCGTGAGGTTCATACGGGAGCACTACGAAGCCATCAACTTCACCTGCAACGACTATGACCGCCTCTTCGAGCTCATGAAGCACGACAAAAAGAACGTGGGCGGCGAAATCAATTTCACTCTTCTTTCGGACGTGGGAGAAATCCGGCTCGACAACCACGCCTCGTGCGAACTGATTGGAGACATGTTTGACTTTTTACGTGAAGGATAATCCGATATGCAAAAGAACATCAACAAATACATCACCCTCTTTGAGCGCCTGCTCTCCCTCTTGATTGTTTTTCTTCTCCTTGCCGGAACGGTGGTGTGGAGCGGAAAGATTTTCGAACGTCAAATCGGCACACCTTCGGCAACCGACTCCACCACAACGACTGTTGCCCTGCCCAGTGCTGAAGAACTCCTGCAAATGGGACTTCAGGAGGTTCATCTCGAAGCGCTTGACTCTGCCGCCTGGAAGGTGACAGGCAATGACGGTGCTACGCAGGGAACGATTGTGAGCACCGCGCCTTACGCGAAAGACGTGACGGGCTTTGCTGGCCCCACCCCACTCTATCTGTTCCTCTCGCCCGACAACATCGTCAAGGCCGTTGTTGCGGCCGACAACGCAGAGTCGCCCGATTTCTGCCGTCAAGCCTGCAACGGCATCTTCTCCCAAATCGTTGGTCTCTCGGCGAATGAAGCGCAAGGCAAACGGGTGGATGCCGTCACGGGAGCCACCTTCTCAAGCAACGCCATCATCGCCAACGTGAAGCAGACGCTTTCCGAACGCGCCAAAGCCAACCGCAAGGCAAAGCTGAAACCAGTCATCGGATGGGGCAAGACGGTTGCCGTGGCTGCCGTTTTGCTGCTGGGCATACTGGCATCGTGGCGTCTGCGCGGCATAAAACCAGTGCGGCTGGCCATTCTCATTCTCAATGTTTGTGTCACGGGCTTCTGGTGTGGGCAATTTCTCTCTGTCTCCATGCTGCGCGGCTGGATTCAAAACGGTTTAGACCCCATCCTCTATCTCCCCGCGGTGCTGATGCTCCTCGTTGCCATCGCAATGCCGTTTTTCAAACGTCCTCACCACCACTGCCTGTGGGTGTGTCCCTTTGGCAGTCTGCAAGAACTGGCCTACTATCTGCCCTTGCCAAAGGTGCACGTAAGCGCCCCCGTTTTCAAACTGATGCGCCTGACGAGAACCCTGGTGCTGGCGCTCCTCTTGCTACTACTGTGGATGGGCATCGGCGCCAGTTTGCTCGACTACGAGCCCTTCACGGCCTTCATACTCAGCACGGCGACGCCCGGCGTGCTGGTGTTGGCCACTTTATTCGTCATCGCCAGCATATTCATCCCGCAGCCCTGGTGCCGCTGCCTTTGCCCGATGGGCACACTGCTGGAACTCTCTGAAGACAGCGGAGTTAAAAAGAAGAAAAAGAATACTGGTGCGTGACAGTTCGCGGTACTCACAAAATCTGAGGATTACGCAAACCCATACCACCACAAAATTTTCCAGGATATGATTGACAAATATAAGATTGTAAGCCTTGTGCTGACGTTGAGCCTACTTGCAGCGCTCGTACGTCTCGTTTACAGCACAAACATCGCTGGTCCGTCTGCCCCGCAAGACGACAAGGCGTCGGTGTTGAAAATCATCCACGAACGCAAAAGTGTTCGCAGTTTCACAGAGCAACCTGTCAGCCGCGAACAACTCGACACATTGGTTCGCGCCGCAATGGCTGCCCCAACAGGCAAAAACATGCAGCCTTGGAAATTCATTGTCATCGACGACAAAGAAGCCATGACGCAATTGTCTGAGCAGTTGCCCTACGCCAAGATGCTCAAAGAGGCGCAAGCCGCCGTCATCGTCTGCGGAGATATGAGCGTGGTGGACGACAACGGCAAACCTTCGACCAACTGGGTCATGGATTGCTCCGCCGCCACCGAAAACCTGCTGCTCGCAGCTGAAGCGATGGGACTCGGCGCTGTATGGACTGGCGTTTATCCCTACGAGGAGCGTCTGGAAGCCGTTAAAAAGGCATTCAACCTCCCCGAAAACATCATTCCCCTGAACATGGTTCCCATTGGCTACCCGAAGGGGGAACAACATCCGAAAGACAAATACAAACCAGATAATATCCATTACAACGGTTGGTAACAATAAAATATAGGGCCTGACATTTAAAGTGTCAGGCCCTATATTTTTGGGTGCCTCTGGGGGCAGATGCAAGCGTATCTGGGGGCAGGCGCGAACGAATCTGGGAGCAGGCGCGAACGAATCTGGGAGCAGACGCAAACGCATCTGGGGGCAGATTCGACAACAGGCATAGGTCTGGAATTTGGAAGATGCCTTCATGGCGTTCCGCTACCTATCTGTCGGCGGCACGTAAGGAATCTCCAATGGTTCGACATGCGTCGTGATGAAAATCTGCTTACCGAATTTCTGCCGCAACTTCCTTTCAACAGCCCGCGAAGCCTCGTTGGCCTTTTGCAGGGTGGTGTTGCCGTCCATGCAGAAATGGACATCAATGGCCCGGTTGTTTCCGATGCGGCGCGTGCGCAGACTGTGGGGCAGAGAAGCGCCCTCCGTTTCGTTGATGACATTGATGATGAACTGCTCTTCGTCCTCTGGCAAGGATTTCTCAAGCAATTCCTGTATGCTCGGCACAAAGAGTTTAAACGCCACCCGAGCGATGAAGAGGCTGACGATGACGGCCGCTATGGGGTCGAGGATGCGCCAAGAAGGGCCGAGGAGAATGGCGCCGCCGATACCGACAGCGGTGCCGATGCTCGAGAGTGCATCACTGCGATGGTGCCAGGCGTTGGCCACCACCACAGCGGAGTCGACGCGACGACCGACACGCGCGGTCCACTGAAAGAGAAATTCCTTGGAAATCACGGAGACCAAGGCGGCCACCAGGGCAATCAAGCCTGGCTCGGCGATGCTGTCGCCCTTGATATAGGCGATAATTTCGCTGGCACCGTTCCACAAAATGCCGAGGCCGACGGCAAGGAGCATCAGTCCGATGGAGGCCGTGGCGAGGGTTTCATACTTACCGTGTCCAAAATCGTGGTCGGCATCGCAGGGTTTTCCGGAGATGCGCACGAAGAGCACGACGATCAAATCGGTCACGAAGTCGGAAAGAGAGTGTACGGCATCGGCAATCATGGCCGCACTGCCGCCCAACACGCCGGCGACAAATTTGAAGAGCAGCAACAGAAAATTGATGAAGCTGCCCACAAGCGTCACGCGGAAGATGAGATGCTCGCGCTGCTTGTTTTCTATTGTTTCGGTCATGATTGAAGAATGAAATCCGTTATCCATTGCCCAACTTCCTTGGTGCCGTATTTCTCGCCTCCGGCAACCTGTATTTCTGGCGTACGCACGTTGGCTTCCAAACTGGCGTCAACAGCGCGGCGTATCAAGGTGCCTTCTTCCTTCAGATTGAAATATTCAAAGAGCATGGCCACAGAAAGAATCTGCGCCAAGGGGTTGGCTATATTTAAACCTTTTGCCTGCGGCCAAGAACCGTGAATGGGCTCGAAAACGGGGGTGCTTTCTCCAGTGGAGGCCGAAGGGAGGAGGCCCATCGAACCGCTGATGCAGGAGCCTTCATCGGTGAGTATGTCGCCGAAGGTGTTTTCCGTCACCATGACATCGAAGAACTTGGGGTCTTGAATCATGCGCATGGAGGCATTGTCGACATACATGTAATCGGTCTGGACATCGGGATATTGCGGCGCCATCTCCTGGGCCACTTTTCTCCAAAGGCGGCTTGAGGCAAGGACGTTGGCTTTGTCGACCACCGTCAGGTGTTTGCGACGGCGCTGGGCATATTCAAAGGCAACTTTCAAGATGCGCTCCACCTCGTGGCGGGAATAGGCATTGGTGTCGTAGGCATAATCGTCGCCTTCTTTCTTTTCTCCGAAATACATGCCGCCGGTGAGCTCACGGATGCAGACGAAATCGGCTCCACGGACGAGTTCGTCCTTCAAAGGCGATTTGTGGATGAGGCAGTCGAAGGTCTGAACGGGACGTATGTTGGCAAAGAGGCCCAACTGCTTGCGCATGGCCAGGAGTCCTTGCTCGGGACGCACTTTGGCATTGGGGTTGTTGTCGAAGCGCGGATCGCCAACGGCTGAGAAAAGAACAGCGTCGGCATCCTGGCACGCCTTCAGGGTTTCTTTAGGGAAAGGATTGCCGACGGCGTCGATGGCGGCTGCTCCGCAGAGCGCTTCTGTGAAAGTGACCTGATGACCAAACTTGCTGCAAACGGCTTTCATCACCTTGACGCCTTCGGCAGATATTTCAGGGCCGATTCCGTCACCGGCCAAAACTGCTATTTTCAATTCCATTGTTTTTGTGTGTTAAGAGGGCGCTCTGTCAATGGCGGCATTGTGGCTGATGCACTTCTACACTGCTACTGAATTATCAGAACACCCTTTTTATGATACGATGAAGATATTGCGGGAGACTCTTTTGCTCCCGTATGAAAGGCAAATATACAAAAATAGTGGCAATAAGAACTATCTTACGCCACTATTTATATCATACCTTTCTTGACATTCGTCAAAGCTTAATCCGTTATTCTGACAAAAAGCCCAACCGAGGCCTCACTTTGCTTTCTTTCCGAACACCGAGAAGTGAACGTAGCGCTTCGGGTGCATTCTCAAGTCGATCATCAGCGAGTCGGCATGACTCATGGTGCTGTTGAGATTGTCGTAAACAGAACGGTCGTTGAGGAAGAGCCCCAGCGTGTTGTCGCGACTGTTGAGCTGTCGGTTGAGGAAATCAGTGGTGGTGGTCAGGCTACTCGTCAAACTATTGACGTTTGTGAGCGTGGTGTTGACCTGCTTCATGGTGTTGTCGATGTCCACACGCGCCAACTTGCCGGTCAGGGTTTCAACATGACTGCCCGTGCGGTTGAACTTGGCCATCATCTCTGGCACGTCCTTCTTCATCATCTGGTTCAAACTGGCAGAGGTCTCCTTGAGGTTGGAGGTGATTTCGGCCGTGTTGTGAAGGGTCTGTGCCAAAGCTGGGTCGGAGGTCAGACGGTTGAGATTGGTCATAATGGAATCGAGCTTTGGCAGCATGCGCTCCACAACGGGAAGCATGGCCTCGAGTTTGTTGAGCGTGCCGATGTGCATACCGCCAGAAATGGTGTCGCCAACGGAAAGGTTCTTCGTCGGGTTCGGTCCGAGCACCAAACTGAACTTCACGCCGCCCATCAGTTCGCTTTCCAGTTCGGCACGCGTGCCATAAGGAACGCGCATTGACTTGTCGAGCTCAATACAGACAACGACATTGTCGGTGCGGTCGTAGTCGTAATCAATGCTACGCACATTTCCCACCGCATAGCCGTTGGCATAGACGGGCGTGCTCACGGCCAGTCCCTGGATGTCGGTGAAACGAACGAAATAACTATTGGTGGGACTGAATATATTCACCCCTTTGAGAAAGTTGATGCCAACCACCAGGAGCGCGATTGCTATAACGCCCACGAGGGCCAGTTTGATTTCCTTTGAGAAAATGTTCATTTTGATGAGGAGTTATGTAATGGTAAAAAGAACCTAAATATTGCCAAACCTCTATTTGGAGAGCCTGATGGCTTCAGAAAGATTCATGCGCTGGCCGTTTTTAAAGGCCACGATGAAGTTTCCTGGACATTTGTTGCCCAATGATTTCTGCACCTGCCGAATCTCATTGTAGGAGGTTGACTCGCCAACGGTGTATTTATAAAGCTGGCCTTCTTTATAGAACCCAACATTCTGCAGGCCCTTCAAGCGGGCATCATTTGCCTTGAGCTGGCGGTCAACCACAAATATCTGCACTTTGAAAACGGGTTTGCCTTGTTCGGCACTTCTCGGCTGCTTCGCCACACGCTCTGCATGAGCCGCTCTTGCGGGCGTTGAATCGGGTTTGGCCACCGAGCGCTGCTGTCCGGCAGACTGGCGGCGCGTGGTAGTGCCGTTGTCGGAACGTACAGAAGTGGGACGCGCCTCTTCGCCTTTGCCTTTGTTTTCTGGGTTCTCTTCTTTCGCGCCGCGCTCTTTCGCAGCGGTTGCCGGTTGCGGATTGGGGTCGACGGGTACAACGGCCGGTTCTGCGTTGGCCACATTCAAATCGTTGCTGCCGTCGCTCACGCGAGGCGGCTCCGGTTTGTCAATGGCATCGGGAAGGATGATGGGCGTGATTGCCTGGGGCGACATGCCGCCTTGCTTGACGCGATATTTCACGATGCCGTTATAGATGCTACGCGCCAAAGCCTGTACGCCACCTGCGGAATTCAGATAGCGCTCTTCTTCGGGCGTTGAAATAAAACCAAGCTCGGTCAAGACGGCGGGCATGGAGGTGTTTCTCAGGACGAGGAAACCTGCCTGATGAACTCCCTTGTTCTTTCTTCCAGCGCTGACATATTGCTGCTGAATGCTGCGGGCCAGTTCGACGCTCTGCTTCATGTGGCGATCTTGGATCAACTCGAAGATGATATAGCTCTCAGCCTTATTGGGGTCGAAACCCGCATAGGTCTGCTTGTAGTTTTTCTCATAAGTGATCACCGAGTTCTCGCGCTTGGCCACTTCAAGATTTGCTGCGGCACGCGCCATACCCAACGTATAGGTTTCAGAACCATAGGCGATGCGTCCCTTGGGAAGGGAATTGGTGTGGATGCTCACAAAGAGGTCGGCCTTGTTTCTGTTGGCAATGTTGGCACGGCGGTCAAGCGGGATGAAGACGTCGGTCTTACGCGTGTAGATCACTTTTATGCCCGGACAATTGGCCGCCAACAGTCGCCCGACCTCCAACGTCACCTTCAGATTGATGTCTTTTTCTTTGGAAAAGGAACCGACGGCTCCGGCGTCGTGACCACCGTGTCCAGCATCGAGCACAATGGTGAACATCTTGTCCTGCACTTCCTTTGTTTCGCCTGTAGCCATCGCACAGAGACAGCAAAACAGGCTCATCAAGCTAAAGAGAATCGGACGTTTAAAAGCGTATTGCATGATTGATTGTTTGTTTCTGATTTTTTGAGAAGAGCCACCTCGCTTATTTCTCTTCCTTTTCCATATCCAAGAGTTTTGCGGAATGGCGGCGCATCATGTAGATGGTCCACAATTCAAGGAGGGCATAAACCACAAAACCGCAGCCAATCAAGATGATGGGCAGTCCGGCAACTTCCTCAGCCTTGCGATATATTATCACGTAGAGCGTTGCAACGAGTTCGAGCGCCGGCAGAAGATAATAGGCAGGATGAATGGGGCATCCGGACCGATGGATGCTCCAGAGCGTATAAAATTGTGTGGCGGCCACCACGAAGAGCAGGACCGACAGGATATAGACGATGGCAGACAAGAAAAGCATCGGCCACAATAGTTGCACAAAGCCAAAGAGGACGCAGCCTGCGCCGAGAACGGGGTACAACATGAGCTGACGCACCTGCGGGTCCTGACGGAAATAGCTGACGATGGCCACAACACCCGGAATGATGAACACCACTCCGCTCACCATCACAATCCAAGTGGTGATGGCTTCTGAAAACACAATGAGCAACACGCCCAGCACCATAACGCAAAGGGCACGCGCCAATACATTTTGTAGGAACTTTTTCATGAGACGTTTCTTTTTAAGTGGGTTATTCTTCACCATCTGGCCAAAGCCACCCTGGGTGGACCGTGAAATCTCACCCTCGCCCGATGGGGAAGTAAGAGAAGCCAAACTGGTGCATCTCGTCGTAGTCATAAAGATTGCGGCCGTCGAAAATGACAGGATGGTGCATGGAACGGCGAACCACCTCCCACGATGGCAGGCGGAACTGCTTCCATTCTGTCAGAAGCAGCATGGCATCGGCATTCAGCACGGCGTCGTACATATCCTTGGCATAGGTGACACTGTCGCCCATGCGTCGGCGGCATTCCTTCATGGCGATGGGGTCGTAAACGCGCACATGGCAACCGGCTTCCAAGAGATGCTGGATGGTCACGAGGGAAGTGGCCTCGCGCATATCGTCGGTCTCGGCTTTGAAGGCCAAGCCCCAAACGGCAATGGTCTTGCCCTTCAGGTCGCCTGCGTAATACTGGTTGAGCTTTCTGAAGAGAACGGACTTCTGTTGTTCGTTGACATCTTCAACGGCTTTCAAGACACGCATGCTGTAGCCGTTTTGTTCGGCCGTTTTGATGAGGGCTTTAACGTCTTTCGGGAAACAAGAACCGCCATAGCCGCAACCGGGATAGAGGAACTTCGAACCGATGCGGGAATCGCTGCCGATGCCCTTACGCACCATGTTGACATCCGCTCCAACGAGTTCGCAGAGATTGGCAATGTCGTTCATGAAAGAAATGCGCGTGGCGAGCATGGAATTAGCCGCATATTTGATCATCTCCGCCGAAGGGATGTCCGTAAAAATCACGCGGAAGTTGTTGAGCATGAAGGGAGAATAGAGGCGCGTCATCAAATCGCGTGCCCGCTGGCTCTCAACGCCGACAACAACGCGGTCGGGCGACATGAAGTCTTTGACGGCAGCTCCTTCCTTAAGAAATTCGGGATTGGAAGCCACGTCAAACGGAATGTCCTTGCCGCGCTTCTGGAGTTCTTCCTGAATGGCCGCCTTCACCTTGTGTGAGGTCCCAACGGGAACGGTGCTTTTCGTGACCACCACAAGATAGTGGTCCATATTGGCACCCACCTCGTGAGCCACAGCCAAGACATAGCTCAAGTCGGCACTTCCGTCTTCGTCAGGCGGCGTACCGACGGCACAGAAAACGGCCTCAACGTCGTTGATACATTCCGTGAGTTTCGTTGTGAAATTGAGGCGTCCTTCGCGATGGTTTCTCAACACCATTTCTTCCAAGCCCGGCTCATAAATTGGTATTTCTCCGCGTTTGAGCGACGCTATCTTTTGAGGATTGATGTCAACACACGTCACCTCCACGCCCATTTCCGCAAAACAAGCCCCGGAAACGAGTCCGACATATCCAGTGCCAACGATTGCTATCTTCATATTGTTGGGATTGTAAGGGGTTTCAGAAAAGACGAAGTTTACCATTACTTACTTTCTGAAGCCCCTTGAAAAACATAAAGGCGCCCATGCGTTCTGCCGACTCATACCGACAGGCACAATGGCGCCATATTCTTTAAAATCGCTGTCTTTTTATAGACTTACTTTTGAGCCTGTGCGCCCTGATTGGCAGCATCAGCACCAGCACCCTGTGAGATGGGCGCCGTTGTGTTGGTCTTCATGTCACTGACAACGGTCTTTACCTCAGGAGTTGACAGGCAGAAGACACTGAACACGCTGAAAAGCACGAGCAATCCGGCCAAGGTCCACGTTGCCTTCTCAACAACGTCGGTGGTCTTGCGGACACCCATGATTTGATTTGAAGAAGCGAAGCTTGAAGCCAATCCACCGCCCTTCGACTCTTGAATCAGGACGATAAATGAAAGCAAAACGGCCACGATTACGGCCAGGATAACGAATACGCTATACATGTTTTATCTATTATTATGTTTTTGATTGATCACCAGTTTATGCAGGAACCGCATTTGGTCTGCAAAGTAACGATTTTTTTTTGGATAATTCAAGTTTAGCTTACGGATAATTTCCATAGCTTTCTCATATCTACCCTGTTTTATATAGATTTTCGCCAATGTCTCCGTGAAATAGTCTTCGTCATCGGCATCATCTCCAGTTGTTTCCGCCGGAATTTCGGGCCTGAGCGTCGGATTGTCCTGAAGCACAATGCGCTCCGAACTGCTGTCGATGAAATTGGAAATCAAGACATCGCTCCGATTGGCGGCTGCATTGTCACTTCCAAGAGCAACCGCGGCATCATTTTCTGCTGGAGCCGACTCTGATTCGGCCGCTTCCTCCTGCATGAGGAAGGCCATATAGTCGTTCGTCGCATCGGCCACCGTCGGTTTCTTGCGGCGCGGGAGTTCCTCTTCATCTTTATCCTCTGCCAGCATGCCGTTTTGCAGGAATCTGTCGATCAACGACTCCGTACGGTCTGCCCCCGTAGTCATGGTTTTGTCCATCACCTCTTCTTGTGTGGCCCGGTCTGCGTGTAACTTATAGTTGTCACCTTCAACCATATTGAAGAGCACACGTCGGTCGCCAATGAAGATGGAGGCTTTCCGGAGTTCTTCACCAAACGTGACATCGTGGAGCAGAAAGAGGTTTTTGAGGAAGAGAATCCTCGCAGCCTGATAATAAGGATAGCGGGCCACCATCTCGCGCAGGGCGAACACGGTGTCCTTGTTCAACATATCTGGATGTTTTGCTAATTCTGCAACCGAAGGTGTCATGTATAATTAAGGTTGGATTCTCTGAGAGGATTAATGATGATTGGATTTCTGCGGCCTATTCTAAGACCATTGGGGATGACTTCGTGGTGTTCCTTATATATATTAATTATATGTGTGGCAACGGAATACCTATATATAATATAACAGCTATCGGGATGGATTCTGCCAGCCTACCAGTTGGCAACAGTCGCGTTGAAGATTTGCTCTGTAAGGTCGCGCACCATCTCTGTCACCAACTGCTCCTGCACGGCACTCAACTGCTGGGAAGCGTCATACTGCGAAGTCGCCGTAAACTGTTTCTCCCAACTTTCATTGGTCTTCGCGTTGGAGAATCGGATGTTCACCGTCATCTTCAACTGCACCTGTGAGGAAAGTCCGTCGGCCGACACGCCTTTGTTATACTGGTCGTAGCTAACGATTTCGCCCGCAATGTGCATGTCGCCATTGCGTTTGACGAGTTTGAGACGCGTCTGGTTGGCATATAGGTCCTGCAACTTATTATTAAACATGGCCTCCATCGGAGCCCAGCCGTATGGGGCGCGGTTAGGGACATTGTCTATCTGGATGGTCTTGATGATGTCGTAGTTGATGCTCGTACCAGTGAACTGGTATTTCACACTGCAGGCCGTCAAGACCATACAGGCCACGACTACCAGCATACGCCACCATCCGCCACAGCGACTTCCCGCTATGCCTGAGCGCCAGCTATATATTTTCGTAAAGACTGATTTATTCCAAGTCATATTCTTTAATCTTTCTGTAAAGCGTTCGTTCTGAAATTCCCAACTGCTTGGCGGCCAAGCGTCTGTTTCCGTTGTTCTTATTCAAAACGCTCTTGATGGACTTCCGCTCCATTTCTTCCAAGGAGCCGTCAACAACGACATCTTCTTCATCGGTTTCTTTGGTCGCGACGTCATTGTCCGTCACTTCCTCGGCATCCTGAATCAAGGAGCTGTCTGTTTTTTCCATCGGCCGCCCGAGCGCTGGCTGCGGCTGATAGATAGCCAAACCTCTTGAGGAGGAAGTCGGCGAATCGGTGTCTCTGCCAACCATTGGCAAATGTTTCTCCCCGACCATCCGCTTTAATTCTGCCACTTCACGACGCAAATCAAAGAGCATCTGGTAGATAAACTCGCGCTCTTTCTCGAAACTGTGGGTTTCTTCCTTTGAAGCGAGCGCCACCACATGCCCTTGTGAAGTGTTTTCGGCAGGCAGATAGAGCGAAAGGATTTCTGGCGTGATTTCGCGCTCCTCGGAAGTGACCGACATGTTCTCAGCAATATTTTTCAGCTGACGGACATTTCCTGGCCAAGCATAACTGACAAGCATTTTCTGAGCCTCTGGTGTCAAACGAATGGGAGGCATCTTATACTTCTCACTCATCTCCAGGGCAAACTTCCGGAACAACAAAACCACATCGGCACCGCGTTGACGCAAGGGGGGGATGTTGATGGAGACGGAGTTTAAACGATAGAAGAGGTCTTCGCGGAACTTGCCATCGGCGATGGCCTTTTCCATATTCACATTGGTTGCCGCCACGATACGCACATCCGTGCGCTTCACTTCGCTGGCCCCCACGGGAATGTATTCACCCGTCTCAAGCACACGCAGCAAGCGGGCTTGTGTGGGCAACGGCAACTCGCCTACCTCATCCAAAAACAACGTTCCGCCGTCAGCAACAGCGAAATAGCCTTCTCGGCGCTCAACGGCCCCCGTAAAAGCTCCCTTTTCGTGGCCGAACAATTCCGAGTCAATGGTTCCGTCTGGAATGGCACCACAATTGACGGCCAAATATTTTTTGCCTTTCCGCAAACTGTGGTCGTGAATCACACGGGGGAAGATTTCCTTTCCCACACCATTCTCGCCCATGATAAGAACCGACAAATCCACTGGAGAAATCTTGAGGGCAATCTCCAAGGCACGATTCAAAGCATCGTCGTTACCGACAATGCCATAGCGTTGCTTGAGGCGTTGAAGCTGTGAAGTTTCCATGTTGACCAACTATTTAAAATATAGAACCGCCGCGGCTGATTGCTCAGGAGAGGGAGAAGACTATACCATGAGACCTATGCCGAGGTGAAGCCTATGTTATGCAAACATAGTGCGAACCGAGAGCAGAGCGTCAAGCTTGCTTGAACGCTATGCCGAGGTGAAGCCTATGTTATGCAAAGTTACGAAAAAACATTGACAAGCATACACAGAATCTCCAACAAGCTTTCTTAAAAACGTTCCACAGGCGATTTTCCTTTAGCATTTTAGTAACGGACACGGTTTTTTATATTAACTTTGCGAGACTGATTCGGCACGATTTGCCCTATCCTCATACCCTGGTGCATTCGGAGCACGAAGAGAAGAGGCTTTGGCATGCAGCCAATGCGATTCCGCCAAACGATTCACGCCTCTGCATAAAGCACCATTATTTTCCATCCATCCTATCCGAAAGAATGACACTATCCAATTTTTTCAAGAAAATATTCAGTCCGTTTCTGATGGGCAACTGCCTCGGCATGATTGTCGTTTCGCTGGCACTGGTTTTCGTGACGCTTGAATTTCTGCAGTGTTACACCAACCACGGCGACAACGTCACCATGCCCAACATGAGAGGACTGAAATTAGACATCGTTGAACAGAAGTTGGAAGCCTTGGGGCTCCGCTGCGAAGTGGTCGACACGGGCTACATCGACACTTACGTCGGTGACGTGGTGCTCGAGCAGTCGGTTAAACCTGGCGATAAGATAAAGGTCGGCAGAATCATCGAGCTCACCATCAACGCCTCCAGCGCACGGGCCATTGCCCTGCCACAACTCGCCGACAACTGCTCACGCCGCGAGGCCGAAGCCAAACTGAAATCGCTGGGATTCAAGAGCATCATTATTGAAAGAATACAGGGCGACCAAGACTGGGTGTACAATGTCAAGGCGAACGGAGAAACCGTACAAGCTGGCACTCGCATCCCCGTAACAACCCGCATCACGCTCGTCATCGGCAACGGCGCTGTCGACGAGGAATTTAACGGCAACGACAGCCTGGACTATGAAATTTTCGGTCCTGGCAACGAAGACAACGACATCATCGAGGACGGCGGCGGCGAAAGTCTGACGCCCTCCCAAACACCTCCTGCTGAATAATTTATAATGACACTACCTCTCAACAATACGAGCCTGCAAGAAGACATCGATGACAACGACGATGAGAACAACGAGTTATACGAACACTTCCGGGTCGTGGCCGACCGCGGGCAGCAACTGCTGCGCGTTGACAAATTTCTGCAGGACCATCTGCCCGACACATCGAGAAACCGCATCCAACTGGCAGCACGCGCTGGATTCATCCACGTCAATGGTCAACCCGTCAAGAGCAATTATCGCGTAAAACCAGGCGACGTCGTCACACTCCTGCTCGACCGTCCCCGCTATGAGAACAAGATTGAGGCGGAAGACATCCCTCTCAATATTGTATATGAAGATAGCGAACTGCTCGTTGTTAACAAACCAGCCGGACTGGTAGTGCATCCGGGATGTGGCAACTACACGGGAACGCTCGTCAACGCCATTGCCTGGCATCTGCGCGACAACCCCGACTACGATCCTAATGACCCGGGCGTAGGATTGGTACACCGCATTGACAAAGATACTTCAGGACTGCTTGTCGTGGCCAAAACGCCCGACGCCAAGACGAAACTCGGCGTACAGTTTTTCAATAAGACCACCCGCAGACGCTACAACGCACTCGTGTGGGGCAACTTGGAAAACGAAGAAGGACGCATCGAAGGCAACATCGCACGCAACCCCAAAGACCGCATGCAGATGGCGGTGTTTCCTCCCGATTCGGGCATTGGCAAGCACGCCGTCACCCACTACCGCGTCTTGGAACGCTTTGGCTTCGTCACGCTCGTGGAGTGTATTCTCGAAACGGGACGTACACACCAAATACGTGTCCACATGAAACACATCGGACACCCGCTATTTAACGACGAACGCTACGGCGGCGACCAAATTTTGCGCGGCACGCAGTCGAGCTCTTACCAGGCTTTCATCCGCAACTGCTACGCCATCTGCCCGCGCCAAGCTCTACATGCCAAGACGCTCGGATTTAAGCATCCGAAAACGGGCAAGGAGATGGATTTCACCTCCGAACTGGCGGAAGACATGCAAAAACTCTTGGAACGCTGGCGCACATTCACCGCCGGACTGAAATAAAAGTCATCGGCTACTGCTGATGGTGACTCCACACAACATGCACAACTATAAGTAGGTGTTCAAAATTATTTTTATAATATATGCCAAGAGCATTATTTTCACATTTGAAATATCCTCTCGGGCGCATCTACTTACCTTGTTTTCAGTCGCAATGCCCGCATTGCTCCTTCAACCAAGGTGGCGTATCTGCATCCCGATAGAACATTTCAAATGTAAAAATAATTCTGATCACCTACTTAATCCAAATAAAACAATGAAAAGAACAATTGCCATTGTAGCTGGAGGGGACTCCTCCGAGCACGATGTTTCTCTGCGCAGCGCAGAAGGCATTCTATCATTCATGGATACCGAAAAATACGACTGCTACGTCGTTGAAATGAAAGGAACCGACTGGAAGGCGCTCTACAAAGACGAGGTCTGCCCCATCGACCGAAACGATTTCTCATTCACGGCTAAAGACGGACGACACACGTTTGACTTCGCCTATATCACCATACACGGAACACCGGGAGAGAACGGCATCCTCCAAGGTTACTTCGACCTCATCGGCATGCCCTACTCAACGAGCGATGTTCTCGTGGAATCTCTCACCTTCAACAAATATGCGCTCAACAATTTCTTGCGCTCCAACCCCGACCTCAACATTTCCGAATCGGTGCTCTTGCGCAAAGACCAGATTGACATGAGCGATGAAGACATCATTGCTCGCGTTGGTCTGCCCTGCTTCGTAAAGCCGAACGCTGGCGGCAGCAGTTTCGGTGTCACGAAGGTGAAAAGCGCCGACGCGCTCCGTCCCGCCATTGAACGCGCCATGATGGAGAGCAACGAGGTGATGGCCGAAAAAATCATGGTCGGAACAGAAATCACCTGTGGCTGCTATCGTCGCGGCAAGGAAGTGGTGGTGTTCCCCATCACGGAAGTTGTCACCACGCAAGACTTCTTCGACTACGACGCCAAATACAACCACAAGTCGGAGGAAATCACCCCAGCCCGCATCGCTCCCGAAACAGCGGCACGCGTGTCTGAAATGACTACCAAAATCTATAACTACTTGGGCTGCTACGGCATCATCCGCATCGATTACATCCTCTCTGGCGAAAAAGGCCATGAAGACATCAACCTGTTGGAAATCAACACCACGCCAGGCATGACAGCCGCCAGCTTCATCCCGCAACAGGTAGCCGCCTCCGGACGCGCCATCAAAGACGTGCTTTCAGACATCATTGAAGGACGCTTCGAATAAGTAAGTAGGTGGCCTCCTGAAAATTCTGCTCTAAGCATTACAAGAATAATTTCAGGAAATGCCGTAACCTCCAAAATTCTGCGCTGGGGGAGCCACTCTCCGTCAGCCGTCAAAACGAACACCCCTTAAAGAAGGGCATGTGAAGACACATCGTCTTGACATGCCCTTTTTCTCCATTAATACCAAAGCCATGAACATTCCTCAAGAATACGCCGACATCCGTCCGTTCCAGCCAGAAGAGCTCCCCGCAGCGTTCAATCAGTTGCTCTCTGACCCCGAATTTCTTTCCATCCTGCCGCATGTCTTCAACGGTGTACCCGTCGAAGACATCAAGGCCCAGTTGCACACCTGTACCGACACGCTCGACTTCCAAAAGAAATTCGTCTACGCCATTGTAAAGAAAATCCTGGCAGAGAAAAGCGACGGCTGCGACCTCAACGCCGACTCTCTTCCGAGCAAAACGGCCAACTATACCTTCGTATCCAATCACCGCGACATCGTGCTCGACGCCGCCCTGCTCGACGTGATGCTCATTGACAACGGTTTCCCAACCACCGTTGAAATCGCCATCGGCGACAACCTCCTCATCCGTCCGTGGATTGAGACAGTGGTGAAGCTCAACAAATCGTTTATCGTGCGCCGCAACCCCGGCATCCGCGAGATGCTGCAAAGCTCTAAACTCATGAGCCGCTACATGCACTTTGCCATCAACGAAAAGCACGAGAACATCTGGATTGCACAACGCGAAGGACGCGCCAAAGACTCTGACGACCGCACGCAGGAATCCCTGCTCAAAATGCTCGCTATGGGCGGTGAAGGCGGTCTGGTTGAGAGCCTCAAACAACTCAACATCGCGCCGCTGGCCATCTCTTATGAATACGACCCCTGCGACTTCCTGAAAGCTAAGGAGTTTCAGTTGAAACGCGACAACGAGAACTACAAGAAGACGCAGGCCGACGACATGGCAAACATGCAAACGGGCATTCTTGGCTATAAGGGCCGCGTTCACTACCAGACGGGAAAACCTGTCAACGAATGGATTGACGAATATGCCACACTGCCGAAGGGCGAAATCTTCAAGGCCATCGCCGCACGCATGGACCGCGAAATCCATGCCAACTACCGCCTTTTCCCTGGCAACTACATCGCTGCTGACATGCTTGACGGAAAAGAGGACTTCAAGGCACACTACACGGCCGACGACCGCCAACGCTTCGAAGCTTATCTGGCGAAGAAACTTTCGCTCATTGACGTTCCAAATAAAGACGAGGCTTTCCTGCGCGAACGCATCCTGACGATGTATGCCATGCCTCTCCGTAACCAAATAACCGCTCTGAATCCGTGACAACCATCAAACGCCATTTTCTCCACCTGCTGCTGGCCGCCTCATGGATCATGACGCTGGCGGCATGCAGCAAGGACGATGATCCCATCGTGGCCTACCGACAGGACTTGGCCGAAATTGCCACCGACCACAACGGGCGCGTTGCCAGTCTCATCCTCGACAATGCCGACACGCTGGCGGTGACTAACAAGGAGGCCATCACACAAACGCTGGTGCCCGACACCGCCTACCGCGTCAGGGCCGTCTTTCTAAAGGAAGCACAGGGGGCGGAGGTGGTCAGTCTGCAAACCGTCTTTTGCATGGCGCCGCTCGCGGAGAAGCCTGCGGAAATGAAAGCGGATGCCATCACGGCAGAAGCCATCTGGCGCTCTGGCCGCTATCTCAACTTGCTGGTATCCTTCAAAACTTCTGGGGCTGAGAAACACAAAATCATGTTTGTGGAAGACGGCATAGCCACTGAAGCCAACGGCGCAAAGATGTTGCACATCAAACTGACGCACGACAGACGGAATGACGGGAGGACATACACCACGCATTCTTACATCTCATGCCTGCTCAGCGGATACAACGACATCCTGACGCCACAACGCGACTCCGTGTCCATCGCCGTCCCAACGGGCAACGGATTTTCCATCCGACATTTTGCCTATTAAATTAAAAAGAGAAGCCACGTGCCAGAATTGTGCTGGCTGGCATCATCAAATGTTTCTTGAACATTCCAAATACGTCCCCAACACCATGCCAAACGTCAACTTTCACCCCATATCGCTCAGCGACAAAAACGACATACGAAGTGCCGTCAGTCAAACGGAATGCCGCAACTGCGACCTCAACTTCATGAATCTGATGAGCTGGAGATTTCTCTACGACACCGAGACGGCCCACCATGAAGGATGGCAGCTCTTTCGATTCAAAAGTAACGGACATCTGGCCTACCTCATGCCAGTGGGGAAAGGCGACCTACACCACATCGTGCCGACCCTCATGGAAGATGCCGAACAACAGGGAGCGCCTTTCTTGATGCTTGGCGTGTGTGAGAACAATCTGGCACTGCTCGACGAAGCCATGCCGGGCTATTTCTATGCCACGGCGGACCGCGACTTCACCGATTATATCTACCACCGCGAAGTGCTCGCCACGCTCTCGGGCAAGAAGCTCCAGCCCAAACGTAACCACTGCAACAAATTTGAGGCGGCCTACCCGCATTTCGCCTACGAAGCGCTCTCGCCTGACGTCTTTGAAGAATGCCTGGCGCTCGAAAAGCAATGGGCGGAAGACAAAGCCGACGACTACACGCCGCAAATGCGCCACGAGATGAACGATGAGCGGCGCTCAATGGCCTACGTGTTTGAAAACTGGGAACACCTCGGCGGACAAGGCGGCCTCCTCCGCGTTGACAACAAACTGGTGGCATTCACTTATGGTGCGCCCGTCAATTACGACACGTTTGACGTCTGCGCAGAAAAAGCAGACACAAAGTTTGAAGGGGCCTTTGCCATGATCAACCGCGAATTTGTACGCCACCTGCCGGAATCGTTCAAATATATCAACCGCGAAGAAGATTTGGGCATTCCAGGACTCAGACAATCGAAACTTAGCTACCATCCAAGCGTCCTGCTGCATAAATATGCCGTAATGACGCGACATCCTTTTGCAGAATAAGTAAATAAGTAATGGTATGGCAAGACATTTTTCAGTCTGCCTACTCATATACTGCCTACTCATATATATATTATGATACTCACTCCACAAGAAATAAAACAACAGACACGTGCGCTCTGGAAAGAATGCTTCCACGACAGCGAAGAATTCATGGACATCTATTTCGAAGAGAAATATACCGACCAACAGAACATCACCGTTCGCGAAGACGGCAAGGTCATCGGCGCCATGCAGGTCATTCCGTACCCCATGACTTTCCACCGCCTGATGATCTTCACGGGCTATGTCTCTGGCCTTTGTGTTTCGCCGGAACACCGCAAACGCGGGGTCGCCTCGCAACTGCTGCGACAGGCCCACCGCGAAATCTATCGACAGGGGGCTGCTCTGAGTTTCGTGATTCCAGCCGATGAAGGCTTACGGCATTTCTATGAGAAACCAGAACACGGTGCCTATTGGACTGCCACCTACCGCAAAGAGGTGGAGATGGAAGACAAGGGAGAAGACGACCCACACGTGGAAATCCAGCAACCCGATGAATGGCCAATGGAGCTCTACGTTTTCTTCCGCCGCTATTCGGGCTTCGATTTTATGCTCCACCCCTCTGAAAACGATTTCTTCGCGGCCCTGGCCGACTGCGACAACGACAACGGCTACGTTCTCGTGGCACGCCGCAAACGCCGCATCGTCGGTCTGTGTCTCGCTGTTCCAGAAGCCGATGGCCGCGTCTTCATGCGCAGTCTGCTCGTGACGCATCAGGAAGTGAAAGACCTCTTTGTGCGCCAGCTCAAGCAGCTCGCCGGTGTCGACCACATCTATGCTCGTGTGCCATCGCCAGGCGCCGTGAATGGTGCCACGCCATTTGCCATGGCCCGCGTCATCAACGTGAAACATTTCCTCTCGGCCGTGGTTAAGGCCTATCCCGATTTTGAAATACACATCGGAGTGGACGGCGACCTCGACGTGCCAGAGAACAACGGTTTCTACCTCGTCGGAAAAGGCAAAGTGCAACTAACCGACCAACGCCCCGATAGCATCGTCACGCCAGGCGGTCTGGCAGCCATGTTCCTGGGAGCTCACCCGACGCTCATCGAAATGATGCTCAACGAATAAGGGCATAAGTAATGGTGAAAGCCTTCGGGCTAAGTAAACCCAATCTTCTTCAAACCCAACTACGCAACAACATGAAATCGAAAATCCTCCTCGCTTTGAGCCTGCTCTTCATGCCGCTCATTTCCTCAGCGCAGCAAGCCGTTGACCTCGGACAAGTGGCGCTCTCCAAATGGCGCATCGGAACAGGCAACTACAGCGGTATCGCCTCTCTCGGCAACAACCGCTACGCCGTTGTCTCCGATAAAGAAATCACCGATGGCTTCTTCACTTTCCTCATTGACCAAAACGCCACAACGGGTGCCATCGAGAGTGTCTATCTGGAAAGCTTCAAGGGCAATTCCTCGCCAAAGGTGTCGGCAGCCACGGGCATCTCTGTCCGCGACTGCGAAGGCATCGCCTATTTTCCTCCAGCAGGCACGGTATTCATCGCTGGCGAAGGTGATCAGAAAATCTTGGAATATAATATGGATGGGCAGCCAACGGGGCGCGAACTGACAGTGCCGAAAATCTTCGGCCTCGGCAACATCGTCCCCAACTACGGATTTGAATCGCTCGCCTACTGCCCAACCACACATCGTTTCTGGACCACCACTGAGAGCACACTGCTCAAAGACGGAAACGCCGCAGGACCGATGCACCCCGGAGAACAAAATCTGCTGCGCCTGCAATCTTTCAGAGACGACCTGCTCCCGATTGCACAATATGCCTACCGCATGGATCGCGGAAAGGCCGACGACTTCGGAAAAATCTATGTCTACGGCGTGTCTGAAATTGCCACACTGCCCGACGGACGCCTCCTCGTGATGGAGCGCGAGGCAGACATCTCCAACGGCTACCTCAGTTCGCAATGCACCTGCAAGATTTTCATGGTGAATCCGCAGGAGTCGTGGATGATTGATTCGTCGACAGATTTGCAAAAACTCGACCCGAACAAATTCATGACGAAGCGGCTCATCGCCACTTTCACCACGCACATGACGCCTTTCAAACAAAACTTCGCCAACTACGAAGGCATGTGCCTGGGCCGACAGCTTAACGACGGCCGGCAGACGCTACTCCTCATCAGCGACTCTCAAGGAGGATATGGCAAAGGTCCTGTCCATCTGAAAGACTACATCCGCGTACTGATTCTTCCGGATTTCTGAGACGGACTGAGATAACGCAACACTGATACATACACACATAAGGGGCGACTTGAACTTAGCTATTCAAGTCGCCCCTTACTATATTATTTACTTGGAAAATGTCGGCCAATAGGTTGGCCTCAGCGGGAGGTTAACGGATAATTATGCGGCAATTATCCACTTCCTTGTTTCCATCGGTAACACGGATGATATACATGCCAGCAGGCATTCCGCTTGTAGAAATTTCCATACTCTCCTGACCAGCCTTGATAGATTGAGCGAAGCAAACTTTGCCGTTTGAGTCAATGACAGATAACATCTCATCCAGACCACATTTTTTCAAAAAACGAACGAAGTGAGAATGGGGCCACACAATGGTGAACTCCATCCCACTGGCTGTCAAAGCCGATTATTCGCGGTTTCTCATGTTCTTCAAGAAGATTCTATACACACTCAAATGCTTTCCGATGGCTTTCCTGTAGCCTTCTTCGTCTCTGTCAGCGAGCAGCTTTAAGAGGTCAGCATGGGTGACCAATTCCCCACGTTGAAGAAGCTCTTGATTCAGGGGCATCAAGTGCTCGTGGAATTTTTCTTTAGCAAACTCCATCAGCGGATAAATAATCCGTTCAAATTCAATGATAGTGGAATTGCCTGTTATCTCATACAGCTTTGAATGGAAATTCACCTCACTCGCCAGCGAATATTCATTGCATCCCAAAACGACCTCCATTTTGATGATATTTTCCAGTTCCTTTAAATGCTTGTCGGTGAGATTCTCGAAAAGCTTGTAGGTCATTCCGATTTCAAGCATCATTCTGAACTCCAAAAGGTCACACAGCGTATTCTCACTGAGATTTCTCGGGTCGATGAGACGCTTCATGCCACCCAAAAGAGATGGTTCCTTAATAACCATACCTCTCCTGGTGCGACTTTCAATCATTCCAATCATCTTCAAGCGGCTCAAAGCTTCCCTGAGAACGCTTCGGGCCACGCCTAACGAGGAAGAGAGTTCTGCTTCATTGGGAATGACGCTGCCAATGCAGTAATCGTTTTCCTTTAAATATTGCAGCAGTTTTTCCTCCACCAGATCAACCAATGTGCTGCTCTTGCCTTGTAGTTCTAAAGATTCCATGTTTCGAATTATCGCTATATTTTATTTGTCTGACAAAATTACAGATAATAACAAAAACTTGGCGCTGGGCAGCTAACAAATAAAGTTAAACATGTTTTGCAACATATTTTTTCGTCCTATAAATCATCTGCCCGCAGGCAAAGGTGTCGCGAACGCAAGGAGAAAGCAAAGTAATTCCGCCCAGCCATTTTCTTGGACTTGGGCGCCTGCAGCAAAAACAACCCCAGATTACGGAAAGCAATCTGGGGTTGATTTTACTGAGAGGCGGAAGCAACTCAAAAATGGTTGTGCCTCATTTGATGTGTTCGCGGATTTTCTTCAGATAGGCATTGAAGCGTGCTTCGTCCTTGCTGTCGATGATGTCCATCAACTCTTTCAGTTCGTCACGGATTTTCCCGACCTGACTGCTCATACGCGGATTGAAAAGGATTTCGCGCAAAAGCGTGTCATCTTCTCCGAGCACTCCTTTGGCAATGGCCATGTGGCGCTTAAAGGTAGTTCCGGGAGCGTCTTGATGCTTCATGACGGCAGAAAACACGAAGGTAGAAACGAAGGGGGTGCCCAAAGAATAGGCAACGGTTTCATCGTGAGCATCGAAGGTGTACTCACAGATGTGAAGTCCCAAGCGGCTGTAGAGGTCCTTGAAGAAGATGCGGCCCATATAGTCGCCCTCCGTAATGATGATGGCATTCTCGTTCGACAGGGCGCCGAGATTGGCAAACGTCGGACCGAACATGGGGTGGGTGGAAACATAGCGCCGGCCACACTGCTCGTAGAACTCGCGCAACCCCGTCTTGACAGAAGAGATGTCGCTCAAGATGCAGTCGGAGGGCAGATAAGGCATCACTTGCTTGAACACGTCGAGCGTGTATTTCAAGGTCACGGCGTTGATGACCAATTCTGGTTTAAATTCGGCGATTTCCTCAAGCGTCGTAAAGCGCTCGGTGTTATACATGAAGCGCAGTCGCTTTGGGTCGATGTCGTAGACAGCGGTGGTGTGTTCAAAACTCAACAAGTCCACAAAGAACGAGCCCATCTTGCCCGCTCCCAATATCAAGATTTTCATATTCCGTTTTTTGGAGAGAAGGCGGCTGGAGAACCAACCGCCCCGTTCCCTATCAATTTTTGTTCATCACTTCAATTTGCTGGTGTACACTCTCTTCATGAATAGCTTCAAACACCGTTTTCATAAAGTCAGACGACATACCGCAGAGCACGCCTTGTGCGCCGCGCTTGTCGAGGATTTCGTTGTAGCGTCCCGTCTGCACGATGGTCATGTCGTGCTCTTTTTTATATTGTCCGATTTCGCGGCTCAGGCGCATGCGCTTTGCCAACTGCTCGATGAGAGCGTTGTCGATTTCGTCAATTTGGTGGCGCAATGCCGTGAGGCTCTCAGTGCTCTGCACGCTCTTGCGGATGATGAGTTTGTCGAGGATGAAATCGAGAACATCTGGCGTCACCTGCTGTTTGGCATCGCTCCATGCGGCATCGGGGTTGCAGTGGCTCTCAACGATGAGTCCGTCGAAACCGAGGTCCATTGCCTGCTGACACAAAGGGGCAACGAGTTCACGCGCTCCGCCGATGTGGCTGGGGTCGCCGAAGATGGGGAGATTGGGGAAACGGCGGCGCAGTTCGATGGCGATGTGCCACATGGGGAGGTTACGATAGATGCGCTTGTCGTAGGTTGAAAAACCGCGGTGGATGACGCCAAGGCGCTTGATGCCCGCTCCATTGATGCGTTCCAGACCGCCCACCCAGAGTTCGAGGTCGGGGTTAACGGGATTCTTCACCAGCACAGGGATGTCAACGCCGCGCAGCGAGTCAGCCAGTTCTTGCATGGCAAAGGGGTTGGCCACGGTGCGTGCGCCAATCCAGAGCACGTCGATGCCAGCTTCCAGACAGGCTTCCACATGCTTGGGCGTGGCCACTTCCGTCGAAACGAGCATGCCGAGTTCTTTCTGCACGCGCTGCAGCCAAGGAAGGCCCGTCACGCCGACGCCTTCAAAGCCGCCGGGCTTGGTGCGCGGTTTCCAGATACCAGCACGGAAAATCTTGATTCCTTTGCTTGCCAGTTGTGTGGCGGTGTTCATCACTTGTTCTTCTGTTTCAGCGGAGCACGGGCCGGCGATGATCACCGGGCGTTTCATTTCCACACCAGGGAAATTGAGGGGTTTTAATTCGAGAGGCATATTATGGGTTGTTTGAGGATTGTATAATATAGTATTTTTTTTTGGGGGGGGAAAAAACTCAGTTCATTGCCTTGACGCGCTCCAAGGCCTCTGCCAGTTTATCTTCCTTGGCGCAGAGAGAAATGCGGATGTAGCGTTGTCCATTTGAGCCAAAGATAAAACCGGGCGTGATGAACACGCGGGCTTCGTGTAGCACACGCTCCGTGAGGTCTTCCACATTGGCGCAACTGTCGGGGATGCGTCCCCAAAGGAACATGCCGACCTGCCAACTTTCATATTTGCAGCCGAGGGCATCCATGATTTGTCCGGCGAGCTGACGGCGGCGGCGATAGACATTCACGTTGGCTTCTTCGTGCCAGGCATCGTCATTGCGGTAGGCCTCAGCAGCGGCGAGCTGCAAGGGGCGGAACGTTCCAGAATCGATGTTGCTCTTCACCTTTAATATCCATTTGACAAACTGTGCGTTGGTAGCAAGCATGCCGACGCGCCATCCTGGCATATTGTGGCTTTTACTCATGGAGTTGAACTCGATGCACACGTCTTTGGCGCCCGGCACTTGCAGGATGCTCAGATGCTCGTGGCCGAGGATGAAGCTGTATGGGTTGTCGTTCACCACGAGAATGTTGTGGCGGCGGGCAAAGTCAACGAGTCTTTCGTAAGTTGACCTGCAGGCTGGCGCTCCCGTCGGCATGTTGGGATAGTTGCTCCACAGGATTTTCACGCCCGTCAGGTCCATCTTTTCCAATTCGTCGAAATCGGGCTGCCACCCGTTTTCAGGGCGCAGGTTGTAGTTGACCACCTCTGCGCCGAGCAGACGCGAGAGTGATGTATAGGTGGGGTATCCTGGATTGGGCACGAGGACCTTGTCGCCTGGATTGACGAAGGCCAACGTCACGTGCAAGATGCCTTCCTTCGAACCGATGAGGGGCTGAATTTCGCTTTGGGGGTCCAAGTCGACCTCATACCAACGCTTGTAGAAATCGGCCATGGCCTCGCGCAACTGCGGAATGCCCACCGTTGGCTGATAGCCGTGGGCATTGGGGTTTTGCGCCTCGCGACAGAGGGTGTCGATGGTTTGCTGCGAAGGCGGCATATCGGGACTGCCAATGGCAAGCGAGATGATGTCCTTGCCTTCTGCATTCATGCGGGCCACTTCTTTACCTTTGCGTGAGAAATAGTATTCCTGCACACTGTCGAGGCGTTGGGCCGGCTGTATGTCTGGCTGGTTATTTACCTTCATATTCTCCTAATATTTTGAGTTCTTTAATCAGTGGGCGCACCGCATCGATGCTTTGGCGGTAGCGCATATAGTCGTCGTAGGTCACGTCAATATAGAAAAGATATTGCCATTCCCGTCCGATGATGGGCAACGACTGGATTTTGGTGAGGTTTATCTTATAGAACGAGAAGATGCTGAGCACCTGCGAGAGCGACCCTTCTTCATGCGGCAGGGTGAAAACGATGCTGGCCTTGTTGGTGGCGTGGAGATCGCGCAGGCGGTCGGCATTCCAGGGGTCGCAGAGCACGAGGAAGCGCGTGAAATTGTGTTTGTTGTCTTCGATGCTCTTTTCGAGGAGGCGCATGCCATAGATTGGCGCGGCTCCGGCATGGCAGATGGCGGCGTGTCCGTGCAGTTTTTTCCGACTGATCGTCTCTGCCGCTCCAGCAGTGTCCTCGGCCTCCACCACTTTGATTTGCGGATGGCGCTGAAGGAATCCGCGACACTGCGCCAGGGCCACAGGATGGGAATTGACTTCCTTAATGTCGGCCCAGTCTTCGCCGGGCAAGCACATGATGCTGTGTTCGATGTGCAGTTTGTGTTCGCCGATGATGGTGGCGCCGCTCTGCCGTAGCAATTCATAGTTGTGGAGCAGACTGCCCGCAATGGTGTTCTCGATGGCCATCAGTGCCAAGCAGTTGTCGTCTTCCTTCATGGTGGCAAAGAGGTCTTCAAAGGTGTTACACCACACCATTTCGAGTTCCTCGCCCTGGAAATATTCATGGGCGGCAATATCGTGAAACGACCCCCTTATGCCTTGAATTGCTACTTTCATACGGTTTGTTTTAACAAAAAATCCCGCTCCTTTACAGAAGCGGGATTGTAAAATGCTTGAATCATGTTATTTCGTATGGCATACGACGTCCCGCTTCGCTTGCTCAGCAAAGTAAAAATAAGCGTAAAAATAAAAGGACTGTGCGAATGTCATAATTGTCTATTATTTTGATTGTCGGTGCGACCCGCGATACGGGCCTCACGGTTTAACACTGGCAAAAGTAATTATTTTTTTTCGCGCAGCAAACATTTTGCTAATTTTTCTTGCTGCAGACTGGAAATTTATTGCATTACGCCCCAAAACAGCCCTTTCTGCGAAGGCAACACACGCGCCACAGCCTTGTTCTTCATAAACGAACTGCGCAACCGCCACATGCTGGTTAATCCCCCCGAAGAGTGGAACGAACAGGACAAGTACAAGACAAGTACAGGACAAGTACAAGACAAGTAACAACATCAATGTGCCAAACTCTCTGAAAACGCTGCTTCTCGCCATCGCCACGAGAGAACTTTCCGTCAGGGAGATAATGGAAAACATGGGATTGAAGGCACGAGCCAACTTTTTGGCCACGTACCTCACGCCTGCCATCAATCAAGGACTCGTGAGAATGCGCTACCCCGACAACCCACGACACCCTCGACAGAAATATCTGTTGAGCGCGAAGGGCTTGGCATGGCTCAATGGGGCTTCGGGTGGAAATTGACCAGCTTGGTAATGCACCACGTCTTTTGGCATTTCCTCTCCCCATTTATAGGTATTTTTGCACACTAAACGCCCCATCTGTGAAAATACATACGGATATATAGCGCCTAACCGAACGAAATATTGTAACTTTGTATCAAAATCAAATTCAAGGCATAACGCCAATGTTTTGAGAGTGTGCCATTGGGACTTCACGGCCAATAAATAATATATGTAAAGACACGCACATGAAGTGTGCAGAACAATATAATATGACACACCTCTCCCCTACCTCTGAAAAAACTCAATTATAAACCCACAAATACTATTTTATGGATTTGTACTCTAATTTCATCGACGGCTCATGGAGCCAGAAAATCGACGTTACGGACTTCGTTCGTAAAAACATCACGCCGTATGAGGGCGACGCTTCGTTCCTCGTTGGCCCAACAGAACGCACTAAGCGCATCTGGGACATCTGTCTCAAAGCTCTTGAAGAAGAACGCAATAACAATGGCGTGCGCTCTTTCGACCCAGACACGGTTTCTACCATCACATCACACAAACCTGGCTACATCGACCAGGAGAACGAACTCATCGTGGGTTTGCAGACCGACGAACTCCTCAAGCGTGCCATCAAGCCTTTCGGCGGCATCAAGGTGGTTGAAAAAGCCTGCGCACAAAATGGCAAGGAAGTTAATCCAAGAGTGAAGGACATCTTCACCCACTATCGCAAGACTCACAACGACGGCGTATTCGACGTTTACACTGAAGAAATCCGCCGCTTCCGTTCTCTCGGTTTCCTCACGGGGCTGCCCGACAACTATGCCCGCGGACGTATCATTGGCGACTACCGCCGCTTGGCGCTCTACGGCATCGACCGCTTGGTTGAAGCCAAGACGGAAGACCTCCACAACCTGACTGGCCCGATGACCGACGAGCGCATCCGCTTGCGTGAAGAGGTGGCTGAGCAGATTAAGGCATTGAAGGAAATTAAGGTGCTGGGCGAAATGTATGGTCTCGAACTGGGTCGCCCAGCACAAACCGCACAGGAGGCTGTTCAGTGGGTTTACATGGCATACTTGGCTGCTGTCAAGGAGCAGGATGGTGCCGCCATGTCGCTCGGCAACGTGTCTTCTTTCCTCGACATCTATGTTGAGCACGACCTCAAGCACGGCCTCATCGACGAGACGTTTGCACAGGAACTCATCGACCAGTTTGTTATCAAACTCCGCATGGTGCGCCACCTCCGCATGGCTGCCTACAACGAAATCTTCGCTGGCGACCCGACATGGGTGACGGAATCTTTGGGCGGACGCTTCAACGACGGACGCACGAAGGTGACGAAGACCAGCTTCCGTTTCCTCCAGACGCTCTACAACCTCGGTCCTTCACCAGAGCCTAACTTGACAGTGCTTTGGAGCCCTGAACTTCCGGAAGGTTTCAAGAACTTCTGCGCCAAGGTTTCAATCGACACCAGCTCAATTCAGTATGAAAACGACACGCTCATGCGCGAAGTGCGCCACAGCGACGACTACGGAATTGCTTGCTGCGTATCGTTCCAGGACATCGGCCGCCAGATCCAGTTCTTCGGCGCACGCTGCAACTTGGCAAAGGCTCTCTTGCTGGCGCTCAACGGCGGACGCTGCGAGAAGACTGGCACACTGATGGTGGAAGGCATCCCCGCTTTGACGAGCGACACGCTCAACTTCGAAGAGGTGATGAAGAACTACAAGCTCGTCTTGACGCAGATTGCTCGCGTTTACAACGAGGCGATGAATATCATCCACTACATGCACGACAAGTATTACTACGAAAAGGCCCAGATGGCTTTCGTTGATACCGACCCGCGCATCAACATCGCTTATGGCGCTGCTGGCTTGTCAATTGCCCTCGACTCGCTCTCTGCCATCAAGTATGCCAAGGTGACGGCACGCCGCAACGCTGAAGGCCTGACGGAAGGCTTCGACATCGACGGCGAATTCCCATGCTTCGGCAACAACGATGACCGCGTTGACCACCTCGGCGTTGACCTCGTTTACTTCTTCACTGAAGAACTGAAGAAACTGCCTGTTTACAAGAACGCTCGCCCAACGCTCTCGCTCCTCACCATCACTTCAAACGTGATGTATGGCAAGAAGACGGGTGCTACGCCTGACGGACGTGAAGCTGGCGTGGCTTTCGCTCCGGGTGCCAACCCGATGCACGGCCGCGACAAGAGCGGTGCTGTGGCTTCTTTGGCTTCTGTTGCCAAACTGCGCTACCGCGACTCTCAGGACGGTATCTCCAACACGTTCTCAATCGTGCCGAAGTCTCTCGGCCCAACGCCTGAAGAGCGCATCGACAATCTCGTGACGATGATGGACGGCTATTTCACCAAGGGTGCACACCACCTGAACGTAAACGCCCTCAACCGCGAAATGCTCGAAGACGCTATGGAGCATCCTGAAAACTATCCGCAACTCACCATCCGCGTGAGCGGATACGCTGTGAACTTCGTGAAATTGAGCCGCGAACACCAGCTCGAGGTAATCTCACGTACGTTCCACGAACGCATGTAATATATCACATCCTTATACGCTGGAGGCCTTCCCTGCTTTGCTTGCAGGGAGGGCCTCTGCTTTTTAAACCGCACAAGGAGGGGATATTCGGAGAAAGAGGAAAGGTTATCGGTCCGTCAACGATATTATCATTTCTCTCTGGGCGAAGCACTGTAGCTCACTTTGCTCGCAAAGTGAGGGCCACGAACACGTAGCGAATATGGCCAACGCTCAGGGGCATGACTTTGTTGGATTTTCAGCCCGTGCTTGGCCGCCGCAATACCCTTTCCCTCCTTTGCAACCCAGTTGCAAAAAGGTGTCCGTAACTTTGCAGAAAAATAAAACCAACCTGTTATGGAAAAAGAAGAAAAAAGCATGTGCGGATGTGGAGAACACCACGCACAGGAAGACAAAGAAAACGGCTGCTGCGTAGGTCATTGCGCACATGAAGAAGAACACGATCACCATGAATCCCTTCATGGTTGTAGTTGTGGCTGCCACTGCCACGAAACCCCTGCCGGGCATTCCGCCCACAATCACGGGAAGTCACAAGGGCATTGCCATTGCCGCCACCATCATGGAAGCGGGCGCGGGAAGGTCCTCCAGATTGTCCTGTCGGCATTGTTGCTCGTTGGCGCCGTCGTGGTAGAGAAAAATTGCGCCTTGTCGGTGTGGCAGTTACTCCTTATATATATGGTGCCATATTTGCTCGCTGGCTACGCCACCCTCAAAGAAGCCGCCGAAGGCATTGCCAGAGGCGACCTCTTCAACGAGAATTTCCTGCTGGCCCTCGCCACCGTCGGCGCCCTGTGCATCGGTTTCTTTCCCGGTGCCGACACCGAATTTCCAGAGGCCGTCTTCGTGATGCTCTTCTTCCAGATTGGCGAACTCTTTGAAGGCTATGCCGAAGGAAAAAGTCGCGACAGCATCTCCCATCTGATGAACATACGGCCCGATGTTGCCCATGTTGAGCGTGCGGGAACAGTGGAAGATATCAGTCCGGAGAGCGTTAGTGTCGGCAGCATCGTCATTGTCAAACCCGGCGAGAAAGTGCCGCTCGACGGTGTGGTGGTTGAAGGCACCTCCTCCCTTAACACTGTTGCCCTCACGGGCGAAAGTCTGCCACGCGACATCGGCGTTGGCGACGAAGCCGCCTCAGGTTGCGTCAACCTCTCTGGCCTTCTCCGCCTGAAAATCACCAAGGCTTTCGGCGAGAGCACCGTTTCAAAAATCATCCGCCTCGTGGAACATGCCAATGAAAACAAGTCGCGGAGCGAATCATTCATCACCCGTTTCGCCCGCGTCTACACCCCCATCGTGGTCGTCGCCGCCCTCTTGCTGGCCTTTGTGCCTCCCTTGTTCGTTGACGGCAGTTATTGGTCGGCCTTCCCCCTGTGGCTCCACCGTGCGCTCATCTTCCTGGTCGTCTCCTGTCCGTGTGCCCTCGTCATCAGTGTGCCGCTGACCTTCTTCGGCGGCCTTGGCGGTGCATCGCGACGGGGCATCCTCGTCAAGGGAAGCCGCTATATGGATGCTCTGGCCAATATCGGCACGATGGCCTTCGACAAGACCGGCACCCTCACCCAAGGCGTTTTTGCCGTTGAGGCCGTCCATCCCGAAACGCTCGAAGAGAAAGAACTTCTCCATCTGGCCGCCCATGTGGAACACTTCTCCACGCACCCCATCGCCGAAGCCCTCCGCACGGCCTTCCCGCAGGAAGCCACCGACGGTTGCGCAATGACCGACGTTGAAGAACTGGCGGGCTATGGCATCCGCGCTTGCGTCAACGGACACCTCGTTTGCGTGGGAAACACCAAGATGATGGACAAAGTGGGTGCGAAATGGCGCAACTGCCACCGTGTTGGCACCATCATCCATGTCGCCGTTGACGGCTGCTATGCTGGACACATCGTCATTAGCGATCGCTTGAAAGACGACAGTGTGGGGGCCGTGGCTGCGCTGAAGCGCCTCGGCGTTGGCAGACTCGTGATGCTGACGGGCGACCGCCGCGAGGTGGCACACGACGTGGCAGGCAAATTGGCGCTCGACGGCTATCATGCCGAACTCCTTCCTGCCGACAAAGTGGCCTGCGTTGAGCAACTTCTCGCCGAGAAGCCAAGCGGCAAGAGCGTGGCCTTCGTTGGCGACGGCATCAACGACGCCCCCGTCCTCAAACTCGCCGATGTCGGCATCGCGATGGGCGGCCTTGGCAGTGATGCAGCCATTGAGGCTGCCGACGTGGTGCTGATGGACGACAAGCCCACGAAGATAGCCACCGCTGTGCGCATTGCCCGCCGCACCATCGGCATCGCCCGCCAGAACGTCGCCTTCGCCATCGGCGTGAAAGTGGCCATTCTCCTGCTCGCTACCGTTGGGCTCGGAACCATGTGGATGGCCGTCTTCGCCGACACGGGCACCTGCCTGATCGTGGTCGCCAACGCCATGCGCATGCTGCGCATGAAGCCGAGGCTCGACCGCATGGCCGAGGAGGCCCGCAGGGCCGCCTGACGCGGCCCCCGCACGCATCCGGCTTCAAATTCCCGGAGGCGCCACGTCCAACAGGAAGCCGCCGCCGAGTCCTGAGGATCAAGGAGACCGCGGCCCTCTCAAACGACAAGCGCCCGTCGGCATCGGACCAAAACGGGCGCTCTTCATAGCTTCGGGAAGCGGCGGGGTGCTCAGCGGTCGCAGGTCCAGCCGTTTTCGCGGTCTCGGGCCTTGATCTGGAGCTTGTCCTTGTACATGGCCGAGTCGTCGCGCTTCTGCGTGTCGGAAAGCTCGCGGTCCTGAGCGCCGTCGAAGGAGGCCCAGCCCATGGCGAGGGAGACGGGCACCTCGACCGCCTTGCCGAAGGGCTCGAAGGCGGTCTTCACGCGGCGGGCGAGGTCGGCCGCGTCGGCGTCCCTCGAGACGAAAAGCACGACGCCGAGCAGGATCGAAACCTGCCGGTCGACTCACGAGAAAATGGGGCGGGACATGGAAGGAAGTGCGCGG
>OHPJ01000024.1_pt1 | contig 102574 bp, 96 predicted proteins | sample 1577701 | NCBI WGS metagenome assembly OHPJ01 (sample SAMEA3879517, study PRJEB24766) | human gut metagenome | biome: human-associated habitat; feature: feces | place: USA | collected 1985/1987 | reverse complement strand
TTGCATTTTAGCGGCTCAGCTTCGCTTCGCCGCTTTCATCTGCAAACTTAGTGCTCTAGACTTGCTGGGCTTTCAGCCCGCGCAGGGCCGCAGACAAGGCTTTTTCCGCACAATCTCCACCTACTTAATTTTTCTGGATTTTGAACACCCTGCCCTTCGCGGGCTGTCACCAGTCAAGGCGTTCACCTCTCCAGCGAATAACGAAGTCAGAACACAAAAAAGCACGCTCCCAGCTGGGGGGCGTGCTTTTTTCTATGTATTCCTGTCAAGCTCACTTGATGAATTTCTTACGGCCACGAATATAAATCTGTCCCTTCTGTGGCGCAGAGACAACGCGACCGCTGAGGTCGTAGATGACGTCGTTAGAAGCGCCCTGCGTGTTGGCATCAGTCGTGATAAACTCAATGTCCGTCGGGATGTCCGTCGGTTCGATATACCAGAACGAAGGGGCATTCTCTGTGGGCGATGAGGCCAACCAAGGCACCACGCGCGAATTGTCGCCTGCGAGGTGCAGATAAGAATAAGAGGCGTTCGTTGGGTTGGCACACTGGATTTTGCTGAGCCCCTGAACGTTGCTCGTGATGACGAAGATGCCGGCCTCGTTCTTCTCGGCCGTGAGCGTCGTGCGGGCCTCTACGGCCAGCGTGCGTCCAACCATGCTTTCGGCATAAGCCTTGCTGACCAGGTGGTATTTATTGGCACCATCGGCCGAAGGCACGAAAAACCAGTAAGCCTTGTCGGTGGCGGCGTTTATGCTCGCACCCAGTTCTTTGCTGCTGTTGGCGTTGAGCACATAGTTCTTGGAGCCGCGTCCGTAGTTGCGGATGGTGTAATAACATCCAGTGCTGATTTCCACGCGCGGCGCATTTGCGATGGCGCCATTCAAGCGTTCGTAGCCTTCGCGTGACGGTGCGGCGATGTAAGTGTTGTAGGCCGCGTTGACCATGCTTTCAGCTTCCTCCTTGTATTGTCCGACAATCGTGCCGAAATTACCCTTGGTCAACACCGCGTCCACGATGGGTTTCACGCCGAGCGCCGTCAGGCTGTCGCCGTTGACCGTGGGGTCGTAGGTGAAGGCCGAATCCGTGATCTGCTCGATGGAGTAGTTCTTATAGATAATGGTATATCCGCCACCGTTAGTGCCGTACGTGTCTTCCTCGTAAACAAAACCGATGGTGTTGTTTTTCTGCCACGTCATAGTGCTGTAGGCACTGCTGATGTAAGAGCTCTGGTGGTGTCCGTCCCAGTTCTTCGCAATGGCTTCAGGCGTGCGGTAGTCAGAGAGCGACTTCAAAGACTTGTAGTAGATACCCACATTGGAGCGTCCGCTGCCGAAAGGCACACTCTGGAGGAGGAGGAACATCTTCTGGTTGTCTTTCTTGCGGGTGACGGGAACGAGCATCACTTCGCCGTTGCAGGCGTTGTTGAGCGCCGTCACGCCGTTGTTGCTCTGACCAGAGAAGGCCACTTCTCCCCAAGAACCTTCAGCCTTCTTCGTGTCGGTGAAGGTGAAGATATTGAAACGGCGTCCGCCGTTGCAGCGGCTCGACAGGAGCACACTGCCGTCGGGCAGTTCTTCAGCCTTCGGCTCGTCGCCGTTGGGCATTGGACTTACGTCACATCCGCCGAGGAACTCCCATGTTTCGCCAAAGTCGTCAGAATAGAGCACCCAGTTGGCCGTTTCGTTGCTTCCCTGTCGGCAGCTACTGCCAACGAGGTAGAGGCGGCGGTATTTGTTGACCTTCGTCTTCGTGCTCTGGCAGATTTTTCCGCTGCCGATAAACCAGCCACGGATGGGGCCGTAGGCGCTCTTGTCGAACTTCGAATAGACAAACTCTTCGTCGATGTATTGAGGTTCGCTCCAAGTGGCACCATTGTCGTTGCTATACCAGCGTGCCCATCCCTGATGGTGGTCGCGCGTGCCGCTGAAGAATCCCGGCGTGCCCGAACAAGAAGTGATGATCATGCGGGGGCTCTCGCTGTCGCCAACGATGCAGGGGTCGCCATAGCCAGCCTTCTGGTGTCCAACGGCAGTGTTGCCGTCGCCCGTCATCACGGCTGGCTTCAGGATTTCGTCCCAGGTTTTTCCGTTGTCGTGGCTGCGGCGGATGTGGAGGTCAATGCGTCCGCTGCCGATGTCGGCGCGGCTGAAACGGTAGTCGGCAACAGCCACGACAGTGCCGTCGTAGGCCGTGGCGATGGCTGGGATGCGGTATGGCGTGTCGCCCGATGTGCGTGTCGGGAAAATCTCCACCTGAGGTTCTGGTTCGATGTATGCCTTGCGGATGCTCACCTTGAAATTCGTCAGGATGACGCCCGCGTTGGCACCCGAGAGGGTGAACGAAGCCGTGGGCATTTTGAGGCCTTTGCAGGCGAGAGGCTGCGGCGTCTTGGTGGTGGTGTATTTCTTGCCAGTGGCATCAATCACATTGATGGCCGTATTGTCCGACATGACGAAGTCGAAACTGTAAGCCGCGATGCTGTATTCAGCGCCAGCGGTCAGCGTGTAAGCCTGAGGACTGTATTTGCCCACGTAGGCCTGGATGCGTGTTTCGTCGGAAGCCGTCACGTTCATGTTGTTGTATCCAGCGTCCAAAACGAGTTTCGGCTCGCCGGCTTTCGATGTCCAGGTCTTGGCCCAGGTGCCGTTGCTTGTGGTGAAGGAGCCAGTGGCCATGTTGACAGAAATGTCGCGTTGTGCCCATTCCCAGCGGATGGTGCTGCCAGCGTCGGCACCGCCATTCCAGAAGGCGAATTTGCCATCGCGGTTGTTGACCTTGTTGCTGGTGTAGCCCTTTTCATACATATAGTAAGCCTCGACATTATTGCCCAGGTTGCTGCTCTTGGCAAACTGCCACAGAGCCGTGTAGCCTTCAGGAATCTTGTTCTTGTTGACCATGATGGGATAAGATTCCCCACCAGTCGTTCCCAGCATCTTGACGGGAGCGGCAAGCACCATGTCGGGACCAGCTTCCTTGTTGATGATGGTGTAGCCCTCCGTGTCGTTACCCGTGCGGCGCCAGAGGTCGGCGTCGGCGTAGGTCGTCTTGCTCGTTGTCAGAGAAATGTAAGATTTCGAACCGTTGTTGCTGACGTACAAACCGCCCGTGCCGATGCGCATGGTGAACCAGTCCACAATGGATTCGTCTTCAACGTTGAGTGCTTCGTCAACGATTTCGCCCTTGTCGCCGTCGGTCACATCGCCCAAGGTGTAGACGTTAGAGAAGGCATCTTTAAATCCCAAAGAAGGGCCGCCCCATTTGTTCCATGTGCCGTCGGCGTTTTGGATGAACGTGCCGTCTTGTGTGCCGTTGGCACGCTTGGACACGAGAATCTTGCCGTTTTTAACTTCCGTGACGGAAGCCACCTTGAAGCAGCAGTAAATCGAGTCATATTTCTCCATCAGTCCGGCATTGTTGTTGATGCCTTCGTTGCTGCCTTTCCAAACGAGGTAATAGCCAGTGGCCACATTTTTGAAAGCGAAGATGTCTTTGCCCTTTTTGATGGCCACAAACTTGGCTCGGTTGCCGTAGCTCTTGGCGGCCAAGGCGTTGGCAACGCCAACGGCCAGCGCTTCGTTGTCGGCATAAAGCGGATAGCAAGTGCCGTTTTTCTGTCGGTTGGTGATGGTGTAGGTGCGGCCGTTCACGATTTCTGCCGCTCCCTCCTGAGCCGTTCCCTTCACCACTTTGATGGGCGTGGGCTCTTCCTTGATGTCGATGTCCGTCACGTCCGTGAAGCGCCACTGGCAACCAGCATCTGCGCGGTCTTGTGCGTTGGTGTTGCCGCCATACCAGTTGTAAACGGGATAGCCTTCCTTCGTCGTGGTGTTCAGCTCACAGGTGCTGCCGCTGCGGATGATGTAGAGTTCGAGCGTGTTGGAATATTCCACCTTCCATCCAGCCTTGGGCGCCGTTGTCACCAGTTTGACCTGCTTGTCATAGGAAGCGGAAGGGTCCAGATAAGCGTTTGCACCGACGTTCTTGATGTTGAAAGCGCCGTCCGTGCGCTTCTCAAAAGTCCAGCGATAAGACGCATAGCCAGGGTTTGACGGGTTGGCATATACGCCCCCGTCCTTCGCATAGGCAAAAAGACTGGCGCGGAGCGGCGTGCAGATGGCAAAGTGCTTGCCAGTCACGTTTTCCGCCGTCGGCGTGTTGATTTTGCTTTTGAGGTTATTGAGAATCGTGTTGGCTTCCGCCGCCATCGTCTTCAGTCCTTCAAGCGTGGCGCCCTCCTTCGCCATGAGATTCTTCATAGCGTCGAGCTTCGCATAGAGGTCCTTGACAGCGTCCTCGCTGTATTCTCCGAGCCCCGTTCCCACCTTGATGGAAGCAGCGGCCGTGATTGTGTTGTTGAGCGCGGTGCGTGCTTCAAACATGGCTTTGAGGTCCTTCGCCTCCTGGTCGGTGATGACCGTGCAGTCGCCGATAAATTCGGCCAGTTTGCGGGCCACGACGATGTAGCCAGCGCCGTAGAGATAGTTGCCAGAGAAATAGCTGCCGTTCGCCGTTCCAGCAGAAGTGGCGAGCGAAGAATAGATGTCGATAAAGGTGAGTTGCTCGTCGGCAGCCGCCGTTTCCTTCAGCCAGTCGTTAAACTGCTTGATGCGGCTGTTGGCATTCGCTGTCGGCATCAGGCTGACCAGCGCAATAGGCGTGCTGGAAGAGACGTTGCTCTTGAGCTTCTTCACCAGGGCCGTATAGTTGTTCTTGACCGTGGTCAGGTCCGTGTTGCCGTTGATGTCCTCCGTTCCAGTGTAGAGCAACACCTTCTTCGGGTTCTCGCGCACCACGCCTTTCCCCTTGTTGGAGAACGCAGCGTCCACGAATTTGCCGACGGTTGCAATGTTGCCGCCGTAGCCCCACCATGAACCGCGGTTCTTTACGTTCTGGTTCTGGAGCAGTTCGTTCCATTCGCCGTTCTTCACCATCTCGTCGCCGAAGAAGAGAACGTCGGTCGATTTGATGGGCAGGACACTGAAATAAGTGGCACGCATGCCGTGCGCACCGCCGAGGCCGGCCGTGTTCTGAAGTTTTTCAGTGTTGGCAGGATAAGAAGAGGGGAGACCAACGTAATCCTTGATGGCATCCACCCAGAGTTTGTAGCCGTAGGCTTCGAGGTGGAGGTTGTCGAGCGAATAAGGTGCCCCTTTGAGGATGCCGCCCATTTTGGAGTAGAGGTCCACGTAGGTCGTGTTCTCGTTCTTGGCAGCGATGGCCTTGATCAGTTCGTTCGTTGCCTGAATGGTCTTCGGGCTTTTGTACGCCTGGTCTCTTGCAGGGAGGATGCTCTGCAAATAAATCTGCGTGTTGGGGCTTTCGCGGCGGATGATGTCCACCGTCTTCGAGATGTTGTCGGCGATGGATTGTTCCGTGCAGTTAGTTCCCAAGTCGTTCGTACCGATTTTAATAAACACCTTAGCAGGCTTGAAGCGCACCCAACTTTCAACGTTGGCAAGCACTTCATAACTATAGCCGCCAGAGTTTCCGCGGTTGACGATGCGTGGGTCGTTGCCAAAAGCTTCGGCCCACACGTGCATGTCGGTGATGGAGTTGCCGGCAAAGACAATGGCGTCCTTCGGCAGTTTCATCACCTTCCACGAGTCGTAGCGATGCAGTCTGAATGGCTCATCAGCATGCGCCACCTGCAGCATGGAAAAGAGCATGACTGCAGCGAGGAGTAGGTTTTTGATTTTCATTTAATTAATAATAGGTTTGTAGTTAATGTTGGATCGTAGGTTTTGTAGGCCCGTGGCCATTTAAAAGGTTCAGACATAAGGGGCGTACATGCAACTGGCTGATGTCTTAATAATCAGAATTGCCAATTACGCCTAACACTGAATTGCAAAAATACAAATATTTTTCAGCTCTCGCCACTCCCGCGCTTAATTATTTCACAGTAAGCAAGTTAAAAAGCAATTTTAAAAGCCGCTACGCCCTGGGGGCCGCGTCATTCCGCCGCCATCTTGTAATTAATTCGTATATTTGTTTTTTCATCTGCAAGCGAGCCACTCCCTGCCGCGAAGAGCGGACGCGGCCCGACAAGAATACCAACTTAACATCCCTCCCTCCCTCCCTCATGGACAAATAGCCCCGGAATAACGCTACTGCTGCATGACTACCATACATGGCTGCGCCACTTTCATTTTAATACTTTTGCTTCATTTTAATACACCATTAAAATGAAGCAAAAGTATTAAAATACTCTGGTGTAATCAGGGGGGGGACGGGGTATTTAGATAAATCGCTCAACCGTGGTTGGTATAATTCATATAAATTTCAATTCCAAAAAGGTACGATTAATTCTCAAATACCGCAGAAGGTCTAAGTCCGATAGTAATATTTCAATTCCAAAAAGGTACGATTTATCCTATTCATTTCACGACAGAGGGGAATATTGTGTTTAAATTTCAATTCCCAAAAGGTACGATTTATCCTATTCAATTAGCGCTGCCTCCGCGCGATTGATGTCATTTCAATTCCCAAAAGGTACGATTTATCCAGCAGGATGGCGACCAGCATTTTGCAGATTATTGTATTTCAATTCCAAAAAGGTACGATTTATCCGGTCAACGGCGTTGAAGAACTTGACGGCATACGTATTTCAATTCCCAAAAGGTACGATTTATCCGATTGATATTCGTGAATAAGATGAATATATTTCTTATTTCAATTCCCAAAAGGTACGATTAATCCTCGTACTGATATCCAGATACGAGGTGCCTAAATGAAGGACTTTTAGTCTCGCAAAGTTAGCAAAAAATATTGTATAAAATGTCGATGGGTAATGATATATATATTATGATGTTACGACAACTATAGTATTTATAGTATGTTTCAGTAAATCAAAGATCTTTTGGGGTGTTGTTTTTTATAGTGCAACAATTTATTGGAAGACATTGACAACATAGTCTTCCTGTAAACATGTAAAAACTAGACATAGTTGCACCAATTCCGATTCTTGTTCCATATTGATGCCATTGGCAAAAAGCCATAGTTTGCGGTGGGAAAGCTGGTAGTAGTTGAAATGTGTGCATGTGATGGTCATAGGTTAGAGTGTAGAAACCTCATGCATTGCTAGCAATGCATGAGGAGAGAATATTACAGCTGGTTTTCGTAATCAAAATTTGTCATGCGTTCAATTAGGTCTTGTTTGGCTTGCTCCAAAGCATCGACAGTTTCGTCTTCAGTTAAGACATAGCCTGCGCAAGGTAGTGTAATATATGTGTTTGCTCCTTGTATCCTTTCCACAATTGGCTTAACTTTGGGCTTTTCATTTTCATCGTCAATCAGTTTGGCACGAATGGAAGCCGCTAAAGTGTTAGCGTTGTCACTAATGGAAATGGCTAAGGTTTCCATCAAACTGAAAGTACGGGCTTGGTTGGATGTGATATGCCAATTAATTAGGGCGTCGGCAATGGCAGGGATGATTTTTTCTCGTTCTTTTTCAGGCATTACGAGGCAGTCACCAAAAGCATTTTTGCAGAGTTTCCAGCCTTTTTCTCTCAGGGCTATGAGAATATTTTCACTAACTTCTGGCTCTATCATGCTTGTAGACACACAAAATAGACGCCGAAGGTCTATGGCTATGTCATATGTAAACAGACCTGTAGCCCGGTTATTGTCTTGTATCCATTTACGTAACAAACTGCGGGGGGATCCTTCTAATAGATCACTAATTTGTTCTTCATTTAGTTCATTACCATTGGCATCTTTTACGATTACTTTATGTATGTCGGGACGGTCTGAACGGTCGAAAGACACATTTTCTTTGGGTAAGGAAGCCAACAAAGGATGCAATGGGGTCATTGCTGAAATACTGAATGGGCTTCTACGCTTAAGCGTTCTACCTGAAGTTCCTCCTGAAAGCGCTTGCATCCAGCCTCCTAGAAGTTGATCCACATAAAGAGGGTCGCAAAGAGAAACTACTTCTCCTTCACCAAGACGGCCATTTTTATCCAGCTTTGAATAAAAAGTAATAGGTGCTGGTTCAATATTCATATTGTCAATATTGTGAAGTGATATATTAGAATGAAAGTAAATACCAATCAAGTGTATCTTAAATAGCTGTATATCAGTATGTATTAGTAGTTTTGTTGTCCTGTTGTTGTTTCTCGTCTCTGCACTTGATTGTTCTTTGTTTGTGCGTATTTTGTTTCTTGTTTGTTTCTCGTTTTCAGGGATTTTTAGTACCTTTGCAATACAAAATCAATAAGGAGAAACGGCTATGGCAAGAAACAAGAAAACATCAAAGCTTAAAGAGCCAATCCGTCTTAGGATGAAAGACCTGAGCAACGGAAATAAGAGCCTGTATCTGGACATATACAGAGACGGCAAACGTTCGTATGAGTACTTGAAGATGTACATCATTCCTGAAACGGACGATGAAGCACGCAAGCGGAACCAAGCTACTCTGATTGCCGCCAATGCCATCAAGTCGCAACGCATCATTGCTATGACGAATGGTGAAGCTGGCATCAAGAAAACTGACGACAAGCCAAAAGTACTTCTTGCAGATTGGTTGCAGACATACAAGGAAAGACAGAAAAAGCGTGGACGAAAGGACGAAGCGCAAATAAACACATCCATCCGTATTCTCACAGAAATGGGATGCGAGAATATGACAATGGATGATGTGGATAAGAAATTCTGTCAGGACTTCATTGATTACTTGCGTGACGGATATAAAACCAGGAAAGGTGAGAAAATTTGCACCAACACAGCATGTAACTATTATCGAGGAATGAATGGTGCGTTAAATGCTGCTGTAAGAGAAGAGTTACTAAAGGTAAATCCATTTACAAGACTTGGCAGCTCGGACAAGCTGAAAGTTCCTGAAAGCAAACGTGAATACATGACCATCGATGAAATAAAGAAACTGATAGCAACACCTATGGAGAACGAAAACATAAAGGATGCGTATTTGTTTTCTTGTTTCTGCGGACTGCGTTTCAGTGACATAAAAGGATTGAAATGGGAAAATATTTTCTGTGACAGCGGACAATACCGCCTACAAGTCGTAATGCAGAAGACCAAAGCTCCTATATATCTTCCTTTGTCATCAGAAGCATTGAAATGGTTACCTGTTCGTAATGGCAAAGGTGCGGAAGAAAAAGTATTCTCGTTACCGAGTAACAATATGGTTAACCTTTTGATAAAGCCGTGGGCAAAGGCAGCTGGTATAACCAAGCATTTCACCTTTCATACAGCCCGACACACGTTTGCCACAATGATGCTGACACTTGGAGCGGATTTGTACACAACGTCCAAGTTGTTAGGGCATGTAGACGTGAGAATGACGCAGGTGTACGCCAAAATCGTTAACAAGAAGAAGGACGAGGCTGTTAATTTAGTTAACGGTCTATTCGATTAGGTAACTATGAGACATGACATAATACGGAATTTTACAATCAAACGCAAGACTCTGGCTACATCAGTGGTCAGAGTTTTTTGCGTAATTACATCACATCATAATTAATTGAACAATGACCACAAAATTTGGCGGTCATCTCTCTTTTTGAGAAATGGCAAACAGTACCCAGACATTTCGTGAACGACAAGGACGAATTGCACGGATTATGGACTATTCTTCTGGCAGCAAGATTTGGCTATCGGAATGAAGTAACAAATGGCGTAAAGACACACCAACGCTTTGTAGAGGACTTTGCTTGCAGCCACAAGCATGTGAACTGCAACAAGGTGGGTTGCAAGAATGTGCACAGGAAAAATCACAACATTGCCAAGCGCATTCTAATGGAACGCCATGACCTTGCACAACATCTATTCAACAGTGACGCATTCACATTGGAGGACTGCATAAAAATGAAAAACGTCTTTGATACGACGGATGCCCCTCCACCAAACATCATGTCTCATGAGGACGTTTCAGAAACGAAGCGTCCGCTATCTTTCGATTGTCACCTGACCAAAGAACAGATGGTTCGCATTGCCCACTGCGCAAATACGAATCATCTGTTTTGTGTATCTGAGGTATCGATTGACGACATACAATCCCTGTTGGAATGTAAAAGTAATTTCAGCCTTAAAGTAGAAAACACCCGTAATGTAGCTGTGCTATTCAATGCCCTACTGGAAGGTAACCTCATTAGTTGGAACTGGAAGAAAGCAATGGAGAACGGTGGACATCTGCTGTCAAGGAATACCGGCAAGCCAATAAGTGCAACAACCCTGTCGAGTGCGTTATCTGACATAAAAAGAAAACCTACGCCAACAAGTAAGCGCATAGAGGATGAGATAAGGGTAATAACAACGCTACGTCCCTCTATATAATAAGGTGTAAGTATGTATTGGACTTTTTGTGACAAAGGAAAGAGTGTCCATAGTTGGGTATACGTGTCATATTTATGAGAACGATCATAGCCAAACAGATGAAAAACGGCAGTAACGTATAGCAAGTGAAAGGAAGACCATGACAGGTACCATTACAATTGGCACTTGTCATGGTCTTTTTCTTTCATCGTCCTCTTAGCCACTATACCTTTGCACCCCGAAAGCATGCAGCTAACGGAAGGACGCTTCCACATTTACGAACAAACAAAATAAGAGCACAACGATGTTGAACAACCGAACAACTTTTATGGAACGACTCAATGACAGAGTGACCGCCATAGAAACATTGCTCCAAAAGTTGGAGCCTATAGAGGGACTATTGGAACGTCTGACTCTATTAGAGGAGAATATCTACACAACCAAGAACGTATTGACCTTTATGGAGGCGTGTGTTTATCTCGGCATTTCGGAAAGTCTGCTGTATAAACTGACATCAAGTAAGGAAATACCGCACTACAAGCCACGAGGCAAGATGCTGTACTTTGACAAGACGGAACTGGATGCCTGGCTCAAACAGAACAACGTGCCTACATTGGGAAATATCATTGGTGATGAAGGCTGTGGCATGGGACGTGAAGAAGCCAATGCAGCATCAGAAGAAGAGCAGAAGAAGAACAAGCGTGTGCCTTATTTTGCGAGGGTACGCTACTCCAAACGAAACAAGCAGTAAAGAGAACAGCTACATGATAATCAACGAAGAGCTACAGAATGTGCGTCTGTCACAGATTTTGAAGGACGCACTGATAAAGGCGACCGATACCTATAGTACGCCGCCTCAGATAATATGGATAGACAACTCAACAATAGCGACTTTGGGTAATTTCAGTGCTTCGACAGGTAAGGCGAAAGCGAAGAAAACTTTTAACGTCTCAGCATTGGTTGCAGCATCATTGGCAAATGGTCAGGTATTGAACTATCATGCCAGTCTGCCAGAGGGCAAACGACGTATCCTCTATGTAGATACGGAACAGAGCCGCTATCATTGCCACAATGTATTGGAACGTATTCTGAAATTGGCAGGACTCTCAACAGCTACGGACAACGAGAACCTTGACTTCATCTGTCTGAGAGAGTACACACCTGCCGTAAGGATTGAGGTTATTGACTATGCACTGAGCCATAACGAAGGATATGGACTGGTAATCATTGATGGCATCAGAGACCTGCTGCTTGACATCAACAATGCTGCCGAATCCGTTGAAGTCATCAACAAGATGATGGAATGGTCATCCAAATACAACATCCATATTCATTGCGTTCTCCATTTGAACAAGGGAGACAATAATGTGCGTGGACACATCGGAACTGAAATGAACAACAAAGCGGAAACAGTGCTTGTTATCAGCAAGAATACCAATAACCCAAACATCAGTGAGGTAAAGGCGCTGCACATCAGAGAGAAAGAGTTCAATCCGTTTGCATTCACTGTAAACGAACAGGGATTGCCAGAACTGGCAACCGATTATGATAGTTCTGAGGACGAACATGGCAAAAGCGCACTGCTCAAATATACAGACCTAACCATAGAACAGCATGAAGAGGCTTTGGCATCAGCCTTTGCTGGTAAGCCTATCAAGGGTTTTGAGAAGACCATTCAGGCAATGATACCTGCATACGAGGCTATAGGGTTCAAGCGAGGTCGAAGCGTGATGGTGAAGGTGTTGCAGTATTTGATGAACGACTTGAAGTTGGTGAAGCGATACGACAAGATGTTCTATTATGGAGAAATTCCAACAAACGTGCAACTGTTTGAGGAGGACGAATAAAATACTTTAGCAAACACTTTACTTTACGGGCGTGCCTATAGAGGATGAAGTAAATGAAGTGTTTTTGAAGTCCCCCAAAAAAACTATATGTGACAAGACGCAGCAGGCTTAAAAAGACTTCAGATTTTGGTTTACTTTATAGGTGTGCCTATAGAGGATAAAGCAAATAAAGTGAAATTGGAATATGAAGTCCATAGACTGGTGTTACAGATCAATCTATCTGAAAACACTTCGGAATTTCGTTTACTTTATGGGCATGCCTATAGTAAGTGAAGCAAATAAAGTGATTGACAAGTAGTAAATATGGAATAAACAACAGAAAAAAGTAATGGATATTTCAGAAGCTAAGAAAATAAGTATAGTGGATTATCTTGAAAATATGGGATATACCCATGTCAAAATGCGAAGAGGGCAATATTGGTACCGCTCACCATTGCGTGAAGAGAAAACACCTTCGTTTGTAGTGAATAACAATCTCCATGAATGGTATGACTTTGGAATTGCAGAAGGCGGTGATTTGATAGAGCTGGGCAAACGAATGTATAACACCAATGACATACATACGGTTCTGACTATGATAGAACGTGACAGCAATGGTCTGGTAAAAGAGAAAAAGAAAGAGGTGCGTCCGTCGTATACAAGCGTAGAAGATGATATGATTGATTTGCGAGTGATGCCACTAAGGAACTATGCCCTAACATCCTATCTCCAATCAAGAGGTGTTGATATTGGAATCGCCACGACTTTCTGCAAGGAGATTCATTATACATTGAGGCAGAAGAAGTATTTTGCTATCGCCTTTCCAAACAAGTCTGGTGGATTTGAGGTACGTAACCCTTATTATAAAGGATGTATCAAGAACAAGGATGTTTCTGTCTTTTGTCATACCAACGGAATGACTCAGGAACATGTATGTGTTTTTGAAGGCTTTATGGATTTTCTGTCGTATATGACATTGTGCAAGAAAGGCAATATGGAAATCTGTGTAGATAGCATGGTTGATGTGTTAGTGATGAACTCTGTTGCCAACCTGAGAAAATCCATGGATTATCTGGAACCATACAAAGAAATCCACTGTTATCTCGACAACGACATTGCCGGGCAAAAGACTGTGGAGACATTTGTCGGACTGTTCGGCGAAAAGGTAAAGGATGAGTCGGCAAGGTATCGTGAGTATAAGGATCTGAATGACTTACTGCGAGGGAAAAAGCGGTAGGAATGTTTGGAAGTTTGTTCAATGAAGGGTCTTTGTTCAGTGAAATTGAACATTGAGCCCTCATTGAACATTGTTTACAGATAAAAAGTCATTATGAATAAAGTAATAAAACGACAAACTCTTGCATTTTCAGAAGAAAACCAATATATTTGCAAAAATATTACATATTCAAAGGTTATCTTTATGATTGTACAGTTTTCAGTAGGCAACTATTTGTCATTTAAGGAACTGTCTACCCTCTCTTTGGTGACCACTAATTTGAAGGAGACAGCGATACCAGAAACAGACTCTATGACGGAAATGGGTGACGCTATCCCTGCAGTACTTCATGGAGCCGCCATTTATGGTGCCAATGCGTCAGGTAAATCCAATTTTGCAAAAGCATTCTCAACATTCAAATGGCTTGTTATAAACTCCATGAAGGAGCTACAAGCTGGCGAGACCTTGAATGTAGAGAGTTTTATGCTCAATGCTGCGACTGCCAAAGAGCCGTCAGTGTTTGAAATCGTGTTTTGCAATACAGCGTATATCTTCCGATATGGCTTTGAGGTTGACAGCAACAAGGTGCATAAGGAGTGGCTGTATCGTAGAAACAACAAGAAGCGTGCAAAAGAAGTGGAGTTATTGTATCGTGAAGAAGATACATACAATGTTCATCCTTCTTGTGCAATAGCGAAAAACCTTATCGCCAATAAGATGGTGCGCGACAATGCACTGCTTGTTTCTGTTGCGGCACAATTCAATGATGAGACTGCTGTCAGCATCGTGAACTGGCTGAACGACACGTCAATCATCACCAGTCATGATGATGAAATGATGTGGAAACGAGCTGCTGTCAAGTTGGATGACCCCAAGATACGTAAACGCATAGTCGATTTCTCACGATTTGCCGATTTAGGTATAGAGGATATATATAAGGTGAATGATGAAGTCGTCAGTAGTCATGTGCAATATGATGACGATGGAAGAGAGACGCAGGCCGTTTCGTTTCCGTTTGAAAGCAACGAGTCAGAGGGAACGGTAAAGTATTTTCAGTTAGCCTATCCCATCATAGATGCCTTGGACAGTGGCAAACGCCTGGTAATAGACGAGATAGACAGCAAGATGCATCCCAAGTTGACAAGTAAAATCATTGAGTTGTTCAATTCAAAGGCAACCAATCCGAATCATGCCCAGCTGATATTCACCATCCACGACACAAATATCCTGAGTGCCAGAATATTGCGGAGAGACCAAGTGTGGTTTACACAAAAAGACACATACGGTGCTACCAAACTGTATTCTCTTGCAGACTACAAAGTAAGAAACAATGCTTCTTTTGAGAAAGAATATCTTGAAGGCAAGTATGGAGGAACGCCCATTATAGGTGATTTTTCCAAGTTGTTTGTAAATGAGGAGGATTGACAATGGCAAGATATAATCCGAGACAGGAACGAAGTCTGAAACGCCATTCCAATTACAGAGACATCAAGCAATCGTTCTTGATCATCTGCGAAGGCGTGAACACAGAACCAGATTATTTCAACGCTTTTCGTCTGACATCAGCTTCAGTAAAGGCATTGGGAAAAGGACTGAATACCATCAAACTGGTTCAAGAAGCCTTAATTATCAGAAACGAGGAACGGCGAAAAGGCCATAATTTCGATCAATATTGGGTAGTGTTTGACAAGGACGATTTCTCAAACCACGACTTCAATGAAGCTATACGCTTGGCAGAGTCCAATGGATTTCAGGTAGCATATAGCAATCAAGCATTTGAGTATTGGTTCTTGCTGCATTTCAATATGTATCGTGGCTACATCCATCGAAACGATTACGAGCAAATGCTTAGCCAACAGATGAAAGTAAAGTATAGCAAGAAGGACAACTTCACAACAAAAGTCTATGGAATGTTGTTGCCATATCAGCCAGAAGCCATATCAAGAGCAAGAAAGATATTGGCAGAGTTCGGCAGTACACCGCCATCGCAGGCAGTATCTTCAACAACGGTATTCAAACTTGTTGAAGAGTTGAATAGGTTTATATAAGAAAAGTTGGTGCAAGGATTATTCGTTTCTAAAATGAGAACCTTTGCACCATGAAAGAAGTGTGTACGAATGCACCTTTCGCTTCGATATGCACTATAAAAAGACAAAACGGGTTTCATCACAATTCGATGGAATCCGTCTTTTTTTGTTTATATCCGTATCGTCTATCCTTTTTCTTGGGTCAGCGGATTTCATATTGAAAAAGCACATTATAAGACATCTATAACAGACATGGACGATGTCATTATTGGAATAAGGCATTGTCACACTGCCATACGCTTTCAAGTATGAAAATCAAGTTTGATTTTGTTTTTATCTACAATTGATGTTAAGAAACAGTCCTCGATGGGGCTGTTTTTCTTTTATCCCAATCTTTCGGAGTTTCTTTGCAACCGTTTTCGGAAAGGGCACAACCAAACGGCATGGACAAAAGAGATATTTTATCTGTGGGCATGTGCTGCCTTTCCTAACCCTTCAAGCCAATTACATCATATATGAGAATTGCTTGTTGGGTAGTCAAAGAAAACGGCAAGAGACAATAGGAACAACAATGTATAATCAAACTTAAAAGAAATGAGTTCATACTTGATATTCGTACTTGTATTGACAGCGGTATATATCATCTACTACGCTGTTATAGTCACCAAAGACCTCTATGGCAAGAAGGATGATGCCAAGACAACGGAGGAAGTATTTGACGTTAGCAATATGGCTGATGCAGAGGAAAGCATCACCGTAGAAGAAAACAACAGAGGATTCAGTATTGGTGGAAACAGCTATGACACACAGGTGGATGCGGTGGCAGACTATGGTGTGGGAGAAGCTGCGAATAAGCAGAATGGCTACAATGATAACATTGCCGAAGCAGGACTGGAAGGATCCGACAGAATGAATGGAGGTTATGTCGTCAATGAAGCCAATGCTTCATCTGGAGAATCTGGTGATACAGACAAAGAGAGTGCTTTTGAGAAATTGAAAGCAAAGATGGAGGAACAGTTGGAAGAAACGGAAACGTATATGTCCAACCCACTGACCGACAAAGAACTATACACGGCAATGATTATGCGAGATCCGAAGCTAAAATGGCAAATGGTGAAGAATGAACTATGAAAATGAAACGGTTTCATTGGGCTTTGTCCGCATTAGTGTTGGGCATCCCCATTCGAGCAAGTGCCAAGTGTGGCGGTGTGAACTATAGTTGGGGAGCGGACGCACTGGCAAGCATGCACGACTACGTGGTGACAATGATGCTGTATGTGCTCTATCTGCTCTATGCCATAGCAGCCATAGTAGCGGTCATATCAGCATTGCAGATATATATCAAGATAAACGCAGGAGAAGACGGAGTGACGAAATCCATTATGATGTTAGTAGGCGCATGTCTGTTCATCATTGGAGCTTCTATCGTGTTTCCGGCATTCTTCGGGTATCAGATATGGTAGGCATTAGATTTAGGATAACGGTATCAGACAGGTAAATAGATTTTAGGATAACAACAGACTCAACTGCAGACGAGTATATAAAAAGTAACGATTAACAAACAAAAGGAAACAGAATGTTTAACAAGACAAAGAATTATTTGAAGAAAAAGGCAAAGAATGTGATGTCTTCTGGACGTTTAAAGGCAATGGCACTTATGCTCTTGGTGGGTTGTGGTGCAGCAATGGCGCAGAACTCGGCAGGTGACTACACAGCCGGCACGACAGCGTTGACGCAGGTAACGGAGGAAATCGCCAAGTATGTGCCCATTGTGGTGAAATTGTGCTATGCCATCGCAGGTGTAGTAGCTGTAGTCGGTGCTATCTCGGTGTACATCAGCATGAACAACGAGGAGCAGGACGTCAAGAAGAAGATTATGATGGTCGTTGGCGCATGTATCTTCCTGATTGCAGCAGCCCAGGCATTACCTCTGTTCTTCGGTATCGGATAATGACACATAATCCGAACAACAGCAAGAAGTGAGATTATCAAAAAGAGAGTGATAACGCAAAGAAACTATTGTTATGGACGCAGATAAAGAAGAACGCTATGCGGACTTCCCCGTGTTCAAGGGATTGCAAAAACCGCTTGAATTCATGGGATTCCAAGGACGCTATATCTATTGGGCGGCAGGTACGGCAGGTGGAGCCATTGTAGGTTTCATCATCGCTTACTGTTTGTTGGGATTCGTTGTAGGGCTCGTGGTGCTTGTATTTGCCATTTCCACAGGTGCTGCCCTTATTTTCCTCAAACAGCGGAAGGGACTGCATACCAAGAAGAGCAACCAAGGAGTGTATATCTACGCCCATAGCAAGAGCTTCTGATAAGGAAATCAAAAGAAGAACAATCATGAGAGTTGTTGGGTTGATTGCATATTGAAAGAGGTAGGTTCGCTCCGACGAAAGAAAGAGTGAGCCTACCTTTATTTGTTGCTTCCTGAGAACAAAACGCAGGAAGGAAATGCAAAAGAACAGCCGCAGAGAGAATAACGAATAACCAGAAAGGATAGAAATGATACTATACGTCATCTTGTTTTTCATTGCACTATGTATCGGCATGGCAACATCCGTATATGCCTTCGGTACTGGAGGCAAACGGAAAAAGATATTCGAGGACATCTACTTCTCGGTGGAGGAAGTAGACGGCATCGGTGTGGTGTATACCAAGAACGGTGACTACTCAGCCATACTGCGCATGGAAAATCCAGTGCAGAAATACTCCGCCAACATTGACAGCTACTATGAGTTCACCCAACTCTTCACCGCTATCTGTCAGACCTTAGGTGAAGGCTATGCCATCCACAAGCAAGACGTGTTTACACGCAAACAGTTTAGGGACGAGAGTACGGACAAGCATGAGTTCTTGTCGGAAGCCTACTTTCGCTATTACGAAGGACGTGAATACACAGACAGCAGCACCTATCTGACCATCACCCAAGAAAACAAAAAGAGCAGTCTGTTCTCTTTTGACCATAAGAAGTGGCGCGACTTCATGGTAAAGGTTCGCAAGGTACATGACCAGTTGAAAGATGCAGGAGTGAAGGCATCCTTCCTCGGTAAGCAAGAGACACAGGAATATGTAGACCGCTTCTTTGCCATGAACTTTCGGGACAAGACCGTAAGTATGACAGGCTTCAAGGTGGATGAAGAGACCATCGGCATGGGCGACAGACGTTGTAAAGTGTATAGTCTGGTAGATGTGGACTGCGCCAATCTACCCAGTGTCATCCGTCCATATACCAATATGGAAGTAAACAACACCAGTATGCCAGTAGACCTACTATCGGTAGTAGACAACATACCAGGAGTGCAGTCGGTGGTGTACAACCAAATCATCTTCATGCCCAACCAAAAGAAAGAGTTGGCAGTATTGGACAAGAAGAAAAACCGCCATGCCTCGATGCCCAACCCAAGCAACCTGATTGCAGTGGAAGACATCAAGCGAGTGCAGGACGTGATAGCGAGAGAAAACAAACAACTCGTCTATACACATTATAATATTATAGTAACTGTGGCACCCAATGTAGATATTCAAAAGTGTACGAACCATATAGAAAACGCATTCGGGCGCATGGGCATCCACATATCCAAGCGAGCATACAACCAACTGGAACTGTTCGTAAACTCATTCCCTGGCAACTGCTTCGGAATGAGCGAAGACTACGACCGTTTCCTCACCCTATCGGATGCAGCCGTCAGTATGATGTACAAGGAGAAGATAGCACATAGCGAGGACACACCTTTCAAAGTGTACTATACCGACCGACAAGGAGTGCCAGTAGCCATAGACATATCGGGAAAGGAAGGCAAGAACAAGCTGACAGACAACAGCAATTTCTTTGTGCTCGGACCTTCAGGCAGCGGCAAGAGTTTTTACGTCAATTCCATGGTACGCCAAGCCCATGAGCAGAATACCGACATCGTGTTGGTGGACACAGGTAATTCGTATGAAGGACTGTGTGAATACTTTAACGGCAAGTATATCTCGTATACCGAAGAGCACCCCATCACGATGAATCCTTTCCAAATCAAGAGAGAAGAATGGAACATCGAGAAATTAGGCTTCTTGAAAAACCTTGTCTTGCTGATTTGGAAAGGTAGTCAAGGTACGGTAACAAAGACAGAAGACAAACTTATTGAGCAAGTCATCAACGAGTATTACGAGGCACACTTTGGGAAAGACAGTATTGGTCGTTTATGTTTCAACAGCTACTATGAGTTCAGTACAAGACGTATACCGGAAATCTGTGATGAGAACGGACTGCGAGGAATCGACTTGGCATCCTACAACTATCTGTTGAAAGAGTTCTACAAAGGAGGCAGCCACGATGTGACGCTGAATGAGAATATGGACAGCAGCCTGTTTGACGAGACCTTCATCGTCTTTGAAATCGACAGTATCAAGGATGATCCACTGCTCTTTCCACTGGTGACACTCATCATCATGGACGTGTTCCTGCAGAAGATGCGCATCAAAAAGAACCGAAAGATGCTCATCATCGAGGAGGCATGGAAAGCTATCGCCTCGCCCATGATGGCGGAATACATAAAATATCTGTATAAGACCGCCAGAAAATTCTGGGCCAGTGTAGGTGTGGTGACTCAGGAGATACAAGACATTATCGGCAGCGAAATCGTGAAAGAAGCCATCATCAACAACTCCGACGTGGTGATGTTGCTTGACCAAAGCAAGTTCAGGGAGCGTTTTGATACCATCAAGACGATACTCGGTCTGACGGATGTGGACTGCAAGAAGATTTTTACGATTAACCGACTTGACAACAAGGAAGGACGCGCGTTCTTCCGAGAGGTGTTCATCCGTCGTGGTCAGACCAGTGCCGTGTATGGCGTGGAGGAACCACATGAGTGCTATATGACCTATACCACGGAGCGAGCAGAGAAGGAAGCATTGAAACTGTACAAACGAGAGTTAGGATGCAATCATCAGCAAGCCATCGAAGCATATTGCAGGGATTGGGATGCAAGTGGCATCAGCAAGTCATTGGCTTTCGCTCAAAAAGTGAACGAAGCAGGAAAAGTGCTGAATATAGATAACTCTTCTAAGGGTAAGCCTTTCTAAGCCTTCCTTAAGCCTTTCTGGGGTAATGGTGGTTTGTGTATTTGCAAAACAAAGACGCTGACATGTCAGTGTAATTATAAACAAAACAATAGCAACGAATGAAACGACTTCTAATCATCATGCTGACAATCTGTGTATGGACCAATGAAGCCTGTGCTCAGTTTCACAGCATGAACTACGACAAGGAAACAGTGGCAGCAATGGCTACAGCTTTCGGAGCGGAAGCCGTGGCAGAAGGCTATTACAGCGAGCAGGTAGGTGCAATCCTGAAGCACTACAATGCAGCAGAGTTGGCAGCAGCAGGGATATTCGCCAGTAAGTTTTTGGAACGCAAGGCAATGACCGATTTGGGATTGTGGAACAGCAGTACGGAGAACTACTATTACAAGCGCATCTACAATATGGTGAGTCATAAGATAATGCCAAAGATATGGACAGTCTCGAAGATGATGCTCCACTCTCCTCAGACCGCTTTGTATTGGGGAAGTTATCTGGTAAAGGTATGCGATGACACCAAGAATCTGTGTATGCAGTTTGAAAGTGTCGTCACCAACTCTACTTTGACATTTGCAGACATACAGTTTTTGGAAATCAACAAAGAGATAGCAGCCATACTGAAACTGTCGGACATCGGCAATGTAGACTGGAAAGGAATGCTGAATGATTTGGCGAAAGTACCGGGAAACTTCACGGTGGACAATCTGACGGCAGACATTGACAACCTATACAATATGGGAGTGGGACTTGCCACATCAGGCATGACCAATATCGGTGACGCACTGTTGCAGAAAAGTGCGTTCAAAGAAGTGTTTAACGGCAAGGTGAGCAAGGTCATAGACATATACAATAGCTATAACGACCTGTTTGAGCAATTTGACAAAGATGTGGGCAACACCTTATTGGGTATGGTAGGCGGTAAAGACAATGTAGCAGGGCTATTCAATATCGCCGACTATAATCTCACGTCGTGGATAACCGACTATATGAGTGAGGCAAATGGACAGTACTACACCCAGCGCTGGTATATCTACCGTAGGGACAGAGGATCCGAAACCCTTGTGGAGTATAATCCACCGACGGACAACAACAGTATATTGAAAGGCGACCACTGGTATAGGATAAGTACCAAAGACCCCGACTTCTATCCAGACGGAAATCAGAGAGAAGCCATTCTGCAAAACTCTGAGAACCATGCCGGATGGTCACGAGCCAAAGTGCAGCAGCTGAACAATCTGAATGACGGATATAATTACAATATAAGCTATCGATTAAGCAGCTATATCATCAGTAAAAAGAAAAAACAGAAGCAAAAAGCTTTCGCTTATCACATCACGGTTACAAAAAGTTGGAACAGAGAAGAAACTGTCTATGAGGAAGTGTTCGACTCCTATTCAATGGACTTAAACACCTTCAAGGCACAACTGCAAGCACGTCTGTCGGAACTGAACGACAATGAAGAAGGCTACACCTATTATATAGGTAGCGACACACGCAACTACTATCAGGCAACCGATGCAGCCAAGCTGAAAGGATGCGAGAGTGTAACCATTAGCGTGACTTGCTCAGACGGTGTGACCTTGGGACAAGGAACAACGCAATACAAATGCAGCGAATGTGGCAAGTCGCTCAATGCACACAGCAAGGAGTGCGCAATGAGGACAACCGTAACGGAAGGCAATTTGGATTTGTCTGAGTTTGACAGAATGCAGCAAGAAGCAGACAGTAAGGTGACAATGTTGCAAGTGCAGATAGGTCAATTGGAAGCAGAAAACAAGGAGTTGCTTCGCAAGATAGCCAATTCCAGTGTAGAAGATGCTGCCGTCTATCGCCAACAATACAATGCAAACAAAGACCAGTTAGACAAACTGAATGTGGAGTTGGCGACATGGCGACAAAAGCAGCAAAAAATAGCAAAAGCCAAGGAAGAAGCAAACAAGGACAATGACGTGGCAACCGATGACTACTATCACATTCCAGCCATCATGAACGATTGCAAGACAGCCTATAACCTCACTTGGCAGGGCAAAGGAGTGTGGAATGGCTACGTATATACACGTAAGGCAACCGTCCCAAACATCAACGGCATCGTTACCTTCAAAGCAACATTGTCGATAGCGAGAAAACCCAAGATTGTACTTGGTGTAAAGGTACATCGTGCCATCATGCAGATAGCATGGGACTTGACATCGGAATACACCAATACCAGTGTGGTAGACGTGATGACGCTTGACAGAAGCAAGTCAGAGCAAGAAAAAGCCGACGAAGTAAATTGCCGTATATCTGAGATAGCAAGGGAATATCCATCGTGCAAGATAACCACCGAATACGCCAAGAGTGACCCAATGGAAGAGAAAACCAACAGCGATGTGAAACATCTGTTGTGGTCGAGTGACCGACTGGAGATAGCACGAGAAGTGGACAGCCGTATCACAAAGATTTATGCTGACTTGGTATCGCTGGAAAAGATGATGCACTATAAGCGGAGCATCATAGATGTGCTAAAAAGTGCATTGCCTGAGATTGACGATAACATGGGACGCAGACAGACCATATTGGAAGAATGCTATGAGCGATGGATCAATGGAGCCAAAGGCAGAAAGGAGGCAAGTGGATGAAGACGACTTTGATGATAGTAATGCTATTGACACTGCTACCCAATGCAGCAAGAGCCCAATGGAGCTTTGACGTGTCGAGTGTAGAAGCCTATATCAATGACCACAAGAAACAACGTAGTCTGCTCTTGGCACGAAGTACATTGGAATACAGCAACCAATTACTGCACGACTATTGCCAGAAAGAGACAGGTGAATACAAGACACTGAATGTGGAATTGGACAAATACACCAGGGCGTTTGATGTGATAGACGTGATGTACCAGTCGTTGCGCACCGTGCTGAATGTAAAAAGCACCTACGAGAATGTGAGTGAACGGATTGGCGATTACAAGCGGTTATTGGAAGACTTCAATAGAAAAGTGGTGAAGCGCAAACATATAGCCCTTGCCGACACCATGCTATTATCCATCAATGCCAGAGCCATCAAGCAAATAGCAGCAGATGGAGAACAGCTATACAAGAGTGTGAACGATTTGGTGCTGTATGCTACAGGAGCGGCAGCTTGTTCCACCTCAGACTTGATAATGGTATTGGAAGCCGTCAACAATTCGTTGGATAATATCGAGAGGCATTTGAACAGAGCCTATATTGAGACTTGGCGGTATGTGCAGGTGCGCATGGGATATTGGAAAGAGAAAGTGTATCGGACAAAGACCAAGGCAGAGATATTGGATGATGCGTTTGGACGGTGGCGAAAGGCAGGAAAACTGGGTAAAAAATAAAATAAATAGCAAATGCAAATGGGACAGATAAGGCATATAAGGATGTTGGCAATTTGGGTGGTTGGAGCTGCTGCAACAACAGCATACGCTCAGAGCGTGACATATAATCACGACCCAGCGAAGAAGAACCAGATAATGGTGATGGAGACAGGAGGAGGTTCGCTGACTCCAGAACTATACTACTGGACATTTCACAAGAACTACAAAAAGTCGGCAGCAAGCAAGAATAAGCTGACCTATCGTACTGTAGCAGGTCTGAACGCCTATAATCAGGTGGCATATGCGGAGAATATAGACTCTGCTCTGACAAGCAGAGCTGCAATAGAAGCATTGAATGTGGCAGATAGACAAATAGACTTGGCGTGGACAGCCGAAGGCAATAAGATAGAAGCGGCAATGGCAAGGTTCAAACAGAACATAGACCGTGTAATGTTCGTTGGTGGCACAATCAATGAAAAGCTACGCTGGACAGAGTATTACAATATGTACAACTGCGCCATCAATGCCACAAAAGATGCCTATATGCCTAATGCACAGCGAAAGAAAGAATACCTACGCATCTATGATGATGTGGTAAGGCAGAACGAAACACTGTTGCGCTATCTTGTTCGACTGCATAGTGCATCACGCACCAACACCTTGCTTACGGCAACACATGAAAGGACGTTGCATAAAGAAAATATTGTGAACGAGGCAAAGAGCAGATGGAACGAGGCAAAGAGCAGATGGAACGAGGCAGTAAAAAGATAAATGCCTTTTATAGGGTAAGCCTTTCTGAGCCTTCTTGGGAGAACTAAGCCATTAGAGAAACGATAAAACAAAATATGACATGGATAATAATATTCAGATTTTCAACAATGAGGAGTTAGGAACGATACGCATTATGGGAACACCAGATGCACCATTGTTCTGTTTGAGTGATGTGTGCAAGATGTTGGGATTGAAGTCTTGGCATGTGAAAGAACGGCTTGGAGATAACATCGTTTCAACCGAGGTTATCTCTGACAGTCTTGGAAGACAACGAGTTGTGAACTTCATAACAGAAGATGGACTGTATGATGTAATCCTTGACAGCAGAAAGCCGGAAACAAAACGATTCCGCAAATGGGTGACATCAGAGGTGTTACCTACCATCCGCAAACATGGGGCGTATATGACCAAAGACGCATTGGAGCGAGCCATCGCTGAGCCCGACTTTTTAATACAGTTGGCAACGACGTTGAAAGAGGAAAAGGCGAAGCGGTTGGAAGCGGAACAACAATGCGAGGCACAGAAACAAATCATCGGAGAAATGGAGAAGAAAGTGAGTTATCTTGACTTGATACTCTCTTCCACCAGTACCATGACCATCACCCAAATAGCGCAGGACTATGGTATGTCAGGACAACGAATGAACAAATTACTGCACGGACTACGCATCCAATACAAGGTTGGTGAGCAATGGATATTGTATGCCGAATATAAGGACAAATGCTATGTGAGCAGCGAGACCATCCATTTTATGACCAACGAAGGGGTTCCATGTACCACACTTAACACCAAGTGGACACAGAAAGGACGACTATTTCTCTATGACATACTGAAGAAAGAGGGCATCTTGCCCAAAATGGAATGGGCGAAAAAGGCAGCGAGGGACAAAAACGCCCCAAACGAGACAAGAAATTGTAACGATTTAGAGTAAAACGCATATGGCAGACAACAGTAATATTTTATCCGACTTCGGCATCAATCTCCTTGAAGAAGATATAGATGACGTGATATTCCAGACCAACGAGTTCCTGTGTGATGCCACATTCACTGGTTCACAAGGGCCTTTTTGGTGGATTCTGCAAATGAGCATGGCATTGGCAGCACTGTTCTCAATCATCGTAGCGGCAGGTATGGCATACAAGATGATGGTGAAGCATGAGCCATTGGATGTGATGAAACTCTTCAAGCCATTGGTCATTTCAGTGATACTCTGTTGGTGGTATCCACCGGCAGATACAAACATGACAAATAGCGGCAGCAGTTGGTGCGTATTGGATTTTCTATCCTATATACCCAACTGTATCGGCAGTTACACTCATGACCTATACAGTTCGGAGGCGACACAAATCAGTGACAAGTTTGAAGAAGTGCAGCAACTCGTCTATGTCCGAGACACGATGTACACCCATATCCAAGCCCAGGCAGACGTGGCGCACAAAGGAACCTCGGACCCCAACCTAATAGAAGCGACAATGGAAAATGCAGGAGTGGACGAAGTGACGAACATGGAAACCGATGCATCCAAGCTGTGGTTTACCTCATTGACAGCAGGAGCTGTGGTAGGTATCGACAAACTGGTGATGTTGATAGCATTGATAGTGTTCAGAATCGGTTGGTGGGCAACGATATACTGCCAACAAATTTTGCTCGGAATGCTCACTATTTTCGGACCGATACAATGGGCATTTTCCCTGCTATCGAAATGGGAAGGAGCCTGGGCAAAATGGCTGACACGCTATCTGACCGTGCATTTCTACGGAGCTATGCTGTACTTCGTCGGATTCTATGTATTGCTGCTGTTTGACATCGTTCTGTCCATACAAGTGGAGAACCTTACAGCCATCACAGCCAGTGAACAGACAATGGCAGCCTATCTACAAAATGCGTTCTTCTCAGCAGGTTATCTGATGGCTGCAAGTATAGTGGCTTTAAAATGCCTTAACCTCGTTCCTGATTTGGCAGCTTGGATGATTCCTGAGGGAGACACAGCATTCTCAACAAGGAATTTTGGTGAAGGCGTGGCTCAGCAGGCTAAGATGACGGCATCTGGAGCAATGAGCAAGATAATGTAAAAACAACGACATAAAACAATAAAGAAAACGAATTATGGAAAATAACAAGATGACAGAGTTGGAACTGAAGATTGATAAGTGGCTTGAAAACGAGCAGTTCGTGGCATTTGCCAACGAACGAATGAACAACGTGCTGTTGAACAAACGACATCCCATTGATCCGATGTTTGAGGAGATGGACGAAGGGTTTGACGAGGAGGACGAGTATGTAGTGCCGATGGTGGAATACCTGAGCAGCCGATTGCACAAGGCGAAGCTCTGCAAGAACAGACGCAAGCGTGAGAAGGAACTGTGGTGGGTTTGGTATGAGATTACCATGCAGGGCATCTACATCAAGGTGTTCAACTGCTACTATGAGAATTTGGTGGAAGAACTACGACTGGAGATTATGCCGATGCTGTACAGAGAGTATATGCAGTTGCAGAAGAAAAGCAAGAAGTAAGCTATGGTAATCAAGAATTTAGAAAACAAAATCAAGTTGGTGGGCATTGTCTGTACCGCCTTCTTGATTGGTTGTATCATCATCAGCGTGTCGAGTGTATGGACAGCAAGATGTATGGTGACAGATGCCCAGCAGAAAGTGTATGTACTGGATGGCAATGTACCCATATTGGTAAACCGTACAACGATGGATGAGACCCTTGATGTGGAAGCCAAGAGTCATGTAGAGATGTTTCATCACTACTTCTTTACACTGGCACCTGACGACAAATACATCAAATACACGATGGAGAAAGCCATGTATCTGGTGGACGAGACAGGATTGGCGCAGTACAACACATTGAAAGAGAAAGGTTTCTATTCGAACATCTTAGGTACAAGTGCCGTGATTTCGATATTCTGTGACAGCATCAAGTTTAACAAGGAGAATATGGAGTTCACCTATTATGGACGGCAGCGCATTGAGCGACGCAGCAATATCCTGACACGAGAACTGGTGACAGCAGGACAATTGAAGCGAGTGCCGAGAACGGACAATAATCCACATGGACTATTGATAACAAATTGGAGAACGCTGTTGAATAAGGATATTGAGCAGAAGACAAAGAGTACGTATTAGACTAAGAAATGACATACGACAATGAACATCAAGCGAATGATATTCGGGGAGAAAATGCCCGACAAGGACGATCCGAAATATAAAGAGCGGTATGAGCGAGAAGTGAAGGCTGGACGTAAGTTTGCGGAGACGCTGCATATAGACAAGTTTGCAGCAAGCATACAGCGATTTGCAGACAGACACCGAACAGCCTTTCTGGTAATAGTGTTCGGATTTGTGGTAGGCAGTTTTGCATGGAACATCTATCGACTGGCAGTAGTGTACAATCACAAGCCCAATCAACGGACAGCGACAGAAATGCAAGACAGTCTCCTGAGAGAACGACACAAAGCGTTGGAACATCATAAAGAAAAGGTGGACAGGGAGCGTGAACAAGAAGTAGAACCAATAAACAGACAAGGCAATGAAGATAACAGAAAAGATAAACTTTAGGCAACCGAAGTATATGCTTCCTGCCATACTCTACTTTCCATTGTTGGGAGCCTCGTATTTCATCTTTGACTTGTTCAATGCTGAAAAAGCCGAAGTGACGGACAAGGGTATGCAAACCAAATACTTAAACCCCGAACTGCCAGGAGCAAAGACAAAGGGAGACGGTATCGGAGGCAAGTATGAGAACATGACCAAGGCATGGGGGAAGATTGGTGATTACACTGCTGTGGACAACATCGAACGAGACACCCCAGAAGAAAACCAGGAACAATATGAATCAAAATATACAGAAAACGACATTGCCCTGCTTGATGAGCAAGAGAAAAACAAGGCACAAGCAGAAGCAGCCGATGCCAAAACGCGTGAGAAAGAAGCAATGGCGGAGTTGGAGAAGGCCCTCGCGGAAGCGCGATTGAGAGGACAGACAAGTACAGGTGGTAGCAATACGGAACATGGTGAGTCAGCAGCCATCAACGGAACGAATAATCCAAATGGAAGCAATCAAGCATCAGTGGAGCTTTCGGGAAAGATTTCAACCGACCCAAATGCCGTGAACAAACCATCGGATGAGGAAAAGCCAAGTGAGATGGTGAAAAAGGTGAGGACTACATCAGACTATTTCAATACCCTTGCCCAAAATGAACAGGAGCCAAAGTTGATAAAAGCCATCATTGATGAAAACGTGAAGGCAACGGATGGATCGAGAGTACGCTTGCGACTGTTGGATGATGTGGAAATCAATGAGCATGTAGTAAAACGAGGTTCATACCTATATGCCACAATGAGCGGTTTCGCCTCGCAACGAGTAAAGGGCAGTATCAGCAGTATCATGGTAGATGATGAACTGGTGAAAGTCAGCTTGTCGTTATATGACACCGATGGATTGGAAGGACTATATGTGCCGAGTAGCCAGTTCAGAGAGACAACCAAAGACGTGGCAAGCGGAGCTGTGAGTGGCAATATGAGCATGAACACATCTGGTACAGGCAGCAGTTTCTCGCAATGGGGAATGCAAGCCATGCAGAATGCCTATCAGAAAACCAGCAATGCCATCGGCAAGGCGATCAAAAAGAATAAGGCGAAGCTGAAGTACGGGACATTTGTGTATATCATCAATTCAAAGGAAACCAAAAAGTAACAACACATGAATATGAAAATCATTCAGAGAATAGGTTTGGCAGTAGCTGGACTAATGGCGACTATGACCATGCAAGCGCAAGAAACGTATCAAGAGTTGGAACAACTGACAGTCAACGAGGAAGTGACCACAGTAATCACGGCAAGTGAGCCGATACGTTTTGTGGATATTTCTACAGATAAGGTAGTGGGCGACCAGCCCATCAACAACACCATCAGGCTGAAACCCAAGGAAGGCGGTCATGCAGACGGTGACGTGTTGGCGATTGTAACCATCGTAACAGAACGCTACCGTACACAATATGCCCTACTCTATACGACAAGGCTAAAGGAAGCTGTAACAGACAAGGAAATACGCAAGCAGGAGAAGACCGCCTATAACAACCCGGCAGTGGGTATGTCCACAGAAGACATGACACGCTATGCTTGGAAAGTGTGGAACTCACCAGCAAAATTCAGGAATGTGGCAAGCAAGGCGCATCGAATGGTGATGCGCATGAATAACATATATGCAGTAGGCGACTACTTCTTCATTGACTTTTCCGTAGAGAACAAAACAAACATACGCTTTGACATCGATGAGATACGTGTGAAATTGGCAGACAAGAAATTGTCGAAAGCCACCAATGCACAAGTCGTAGAACTGACGCCAGAATTGATGTTGCAAGGTAACAAAAGTTTTAAGTACGGCTACCGAAATGTCATGGTGCTGAAAAAGATGACCTTCCCCAACGACAAGGTGCTGACCATCGAAATGACAGAGAACCAGATAAGCGGACGCAACATCAGTGTGAGCATAGACTATGAAGATGTACTGTCGGCAGACTCGTTTAATGCGGTAATGTTGGAGGAAGAATAATGAAAATGAAGAGCATAATGATGGCAGTGGCATTGATTGCCACTGCTTCAACGATAAAAGCGCAAACCAATAGCGACAGAATATCAGTAGGTGTTGGTGCGCTTTATGAGCGAGGATTGGATATGACCATATCCTATGAGCATGAGACAAAATACCACAATGCGTGGGAGTATTTCGCCAATGGTTATATCAAATGGGATGAGTGCAAGTCTTGTGGCCACGTATGTCCTGACTCCTTTTGGAGAAACTATAGAAGCTATGGTTTCGGTATTGCCTATAAGCCATGCGTGACCAGAGGCCGTAACCATCATGGTAACCTACGCATTGGAGCTTCAGCAGGAAGTGACACCAAGGATTTCTTGGGAGGCGCACATTTCGGTTATGAGCACAACTACACACTGCGAGGTGGTTGGACACTCTATTGGCAAGTGAAGGGTGACATAATGATAAAAGGTGAAGACCTATTCAGAACAGGTGTCGTATTAGGTGTGAAACTGCCAGTAAAGTAAGATAGAAGGTGAAACCAAAGAAAGACGAATGATGAAACGAAGATATACACATTATATGATAGGTGTGCTGATGGCAGTGCTGTTGGTAGCCTGTGATGCACATCGTGATATCCCTGATACAGCAATGAAGCCCTGCCATATTCTGTGTACGGATGGCAATGTCATGTCGTATGCAGACTATGAGAAGTCGGGAAAACAAGCCATAGCCGTAGTGTTCCATATCAACCAACGAGAAGATGTGGAAGGAAACGGTTATGCCGTTTATCTATGGGATATAGCTCCAGAATCCTTTGCAGATAGTATCGGTGTGGCACAAGGCACGTCAGCAGACCTGACAGCTTATGATGGAAACACCAATACCTTCGCCTTATATGGTACGACCGATACCTTCTCTCCTTTGGCTGAGAAAGTTTTCGACATTTGGAGATACGGACAGAGTGCCTATATCCCGAGTGTGGCGCAAATGCGACTGCTGTATGCTGCAAAGTCTATGGTGAACCCCATCATCGAGAAATGCGGTGGAGACCCATTACCGGATGAGACCAATGACTGTTGGTATTGGACATCGACAGAAGTGAAAGGGCAACAGACAGCCAAGGCATGGCTCTACTCTTTAGAAAGTGGAGCCATGCAGGAAACGCCAAAGATACAGGCGCATAGAGCGAGACCGATAATTACGCTGAATGAGTGATTGGAAGACAAAAACGGAGTAAAAACACCAGTCTGTTTTTTCTGAGCCTTCGGCTTACTGCTGTGGTTCGCACTTCCCTTACGAGAGTGAACTCTCGACGGAAAGTCCGCCCCACATCAGTAGTGGCGCATGCGCCACTCAGAAAAACAAACTGGCGATAAACCGAGATAAACCGCTGGCAAATTGAGAATTATGCGTACTGGTGATAAATCGAGATAGATTACATTGGCAAATCGAGGGCTATGCGTACTGGTGATAAACCGAGATAGACTGCTGGCAAATCGAGAGTTATGCGAACTGCCGATAAACCGAGATAAACTGTTGGCGTATTGAGCATTATGTGTACGGGTGACAAACCGAGATAGACCATATTGGGGTATCAGGGTTTAGGTGGGGACGCTATCAGAAGAAATACATTATGTTGGTGTCTGTGTCAAGATAGTAATGCTCGCTTTGGTCTCGTATGGGAGCGAAGTTGTAAAGGATGCCAATTCTGACTTTGGTCAATCTCATGTAGTTCCAGAGTTGCTGACGCTGTTCTGGACCAAGAGAAGCAACTGCTTTACATTCGATGAAGACCTTTCCACGAACATGGAAGTCCACAAAGTGCTTATGTCTTATTTGTTGACCATGGAAGTCAACAGAGAAATAATACTCTCTTGTATGAGGTATAGCACGCTCATTGAATATGATTTCCAATGCATCTTGGTACATATATTCATTGAGGAAAGGACCGAGTTCCTTATGGACTGTTTGGCAACATCCGTTTATCTCATAACAATATCGTTTCAGCTGTTGGCATAATTCAGGATTGAAATCTTGGAGATTTCCCAAGTGGTAATTCATGACAGAATGCGTATCTGAAGACAGGTTTCGATTTTGGAGATAGTTTCAAGAGACAGTTTTTCCTGTCCTTTGAGGACTTTGGAAATGTACTGTTGGTTGCATCCCATCAGTTCTGATAACTGCTTTTGAGTTATGTCGAGTTCTTCCATCTTGTCAAGCATCATCATCGCAATATGCTGGGAATAGCGTAACCACGATTTGTTCGCTATACGCCATTCTGCATTCTCACGCCATTTAGATGGAGTGGATGACTGATATTCCTTCAGATTAGAAATGATTTCGTTGGAGACTTTCATCTTGATATTCAAAGTTTTTTGCAAAGGTACAAATATACAATGAGACTAATATGACGAAAAGGAATATGAGACTGACATGTCAGTGTTTTTGGTGGTTAAATGACAGATTATAATAATGTGAGTTAGAGAATGAGATAAGATATGGAAGAAAGCAAAGAGTTACAAGGGTTTTACAAGATATTCAGGGCGGTGATTTATATCTCCGTGCTGATGGAGTTCTTTGAGTATGCCATAGACCCAAGTCCGATGGGAAGCATCGTATGCGACTTGCATAGTCGTATCAAGCAGTGGATGATATATCAGGATGGAAATATGGCATATAGCAAGATTGCCACCTTTCTGTTGGTGTGCATCACTTGTGTAGGCACGAGAAACAAGAAGCATCTGGAGTTTGATGCAAGGAAACAAGTACTTTATCCATTGGTGAGTGGCGTAGGCTTCATTGTGTTATCCGTCTGGTTGTTCAATACACCGATGGAAATGCAAGTGTATATGTTCTCGCTGAACACCTTATTATATATGGCAGCATCCATCATAGGTGTAGTATTGGTGCATATCGCCTTGGATAACATCAGCAAGTTCTTGAAGGAAGGACTGTTGAAAGACCGTTTTAATTTCGAGAATGAGTCTTTTGAACAATGCAAGGACTTGCAGACCAATGACTACAGTGTGAATATCCCCATGCGCTACTATTATAAGGGTAAGTTTAGAAAGGGATGGGTGAACATTGTCAATCCGTTCCGAGGTACATGGGTAGTGGGAACACCAGGCTCTGGTAAGACTTTCTCCATCATCGAACCATTTATCAGACAGCACAGTGAGAAAGGCTTTGCGGTCGTCTTGTACGACTATAAGTTTCCGACACTTGCGACGAAGTTGTATTACCATTATCTGAAGAACAAAAATGCCAAGGACAGCAAGATGCCAAAGGGTATGAAGTTCAATATGATCAACTTCGTGGACGTGGAATATTCAAGAAGAGTGAATCCTATCCAGTTGAAGTATATCAACAATTTGGCAGCAGCGAGTGAAACGGCAGAAACCTTGTTAGAGTCGTTGCAGAAAGGCAAGAAAGAAGGCGGTGGCGGCAGTGACCAGTTCTTTCAAACATCAGCTGTGAACTTCTTGGCGGCATGTATCTACTTCTTCTGTAACTGGGAGAAAGAACCATACGACAAGGACGGCAACATGCTAATAGCAGAAAAGGTGCAGGACAAACAAACGCTGCGTATGATACCCACAGGAAGAGTATTCAACAAAATGGGGAACGAAGTGGAACCTGCCTATTGGCTGGGCAAGTACAGCGATATGCCCCATATCCTTTCCTTCTTGAACGAAAGTTACCAAACCATCTTTGAGGTATTGGAAACAGACAACGAGGTGGCCCCATTGCTCGGTCCGTTCCAGACGGCATTGAAGAACAGAGCTATGGAACAGTTGGAAGGTATGATAGGTACGCTACGTGTGTACACCTCCAGACTCGCCACAAAGGAAAGCTACTGGATATTCCATAAAGATGGAGATGACTTCGACCTGAAAGTCAGCGACCCCAAGAGCCCCAGTTATCTGCTGATAGCCAACGACCCCGAAATGGAAAGCATTATTGGAGCATTGAACGCCCTAATCCTCAATCGACTGGTGACAAGAGTGAATACCGGGCAAGGCAAGAATATCCCGACAAGCATCATTGTGGATGAGCTGCCCACCTTGTATTTCCACAAGATAGACCGACTGATAGGTACGGCACGAAGCAACAAAGTGAGCGTTACGTTAGGTTTTCAGGAGCTCCCGCAACTGGAAGCCGACTATGGCAAAGTAGGAATGCAGAAAATTATCACCACAGTGGGTAATGTGGTGAGTGGTTCGGCACGAAGTAAGGAAACCTTGGAGTGGTTGTCCTCGGACATCTTCGGTAAGGTTGTGCAGTTGAAGAAAGGCGTGACCATCGACCGTGACAAGACAAGCATCAATCTCAATGAGAATATGGACAGTCTGGTGCCAGCCTCGAAAATCTCGGATATGCCGACAGGATGGATATGCGGTCAGACAGCACGTGACTTTGTGAAAACCAAGACGGGACGCGGTGGCAGTATGAACATACAAGAGAGTGAGGAGTTTAAGACCAGTAAGTTCTATTGCAAGACGGACTTCAACATGGCAGACATCAAAAAAGAAGAAGATGGCTATGTGGCATTGCCCAAGTTCTACACATTTAAGTCGAGGGATGAGCGAGAGCGCATCCTATATAAGAATTTCGTGCAAGTTGGAGAGGATGTGAAGTCGATGATAAATACGATACAAAGGTATAAGGTGAAGTAAATGCAGTCTTTATTATTGAACCTTACTAAGCCTTTTAGGGCAGACTAAGCCAAGGGTGCGGAGATAAAGATGATAAGAGTAATGACATGAACAGGATAAGAAAAACGATAATGGTGGCGTTGATGATGTGCTTGTGCCTGGTGGTACAGGCACAGACTACAGTGCAGGGCCAGTCGGACTTGGGGATATTTCGTTTCCCTCTTTTTGAACGTGCGGTACGCTGCATCAAGTTCTATGAAGGTTGGCACGACATCAAACGCAACTACCCCTATATAGGATGGGGACATTGTGTGCAGCCACATGAGAACTTCAAGAAAAACTTGACATTGGAGCAAGCAGACTCGCTGCTACGAAGTGATCTGAGAACCTTTTGCGGAATGTTCCGTAAGTATGGCAAGGATTCGTTGTTATTAGCGGTACTTGCTTACAATGTGGGGCCGTATAAAGTGCTTGGAGATAGAAGAAAGTTCCGTAAAAGCCGACTATTGCAGAAGATAGAGCGTGGGGAAAGGGATATAGAAAGGGAATATTTGGACTTCTGTCGATGGAAAGGTAAGGTGATTGCTTCGATAAGGAGAAGACGGAATACGGAGCTTAGGCTGTTGTATGAACCCTAAATATGGTTGGGTGCTGCATGGTGGGCTTTAGACAAAAACCGATAAAAACACCGTATCTGTTTTCCGAGTCTTCGACTTGCTTTACATTCATATAAAGCCTTACGAGAGTGAACTCTCGACTGCTTTATCTGAATGCAAAGCTGTGGCACGATGTGCCACCCGGAAAACAGATACGGCGATAAACAGAATAAAAACCGTTGGAACCCACAAACTGCGCATTGAGAATACATCTGGTCGTAAACAGAATAAAAACCGTTGGGACTCGTAAACTGTAGTCTCCACTCAGAAAATAGAGACGGTGATAACAATACCGGTAATCTATTTTATTCGTTCCAAAGCGGATTATCTTGCCAATCAGAGGGGAAACCCATTGCCCCAACATCCACTGAAGGATATTTGGCAAGGAGTTCTTTCAATTTTGTGCGGAACGTGTTTTCTGGGTGTATAGCATCCTCCAAATATTGGAATACGCATAACTGCCAGTATAGCTTCACTGGAAGAGAGGTCGATGATATTATCCATTTACCTTCCAATCGGTTGGGGAGTTGGGGCTTGACAGCAAACCTTCGATTCCATATTCGATTATGATGGCAACACAGGTTTCTCATAACTGCAGTGCATTGAATCCAATTTTCTAATATCAAATGAGTAGGTACTTTCAGTTCTCTCGCAATTTCCCTCTTGACAACCTTCTCTTTAAGGTTCTCATACATTTTTGAAAGGGAACCGAATGTAATAACTTCCAAGGTCTTCCAAGCTGGAGGAAGAATAGGAGAAGTATAGTCCTGATAATATTCTTTGATGTACTCTTCCTTAGAACGCTCTGTGTCTCCAATGATTTTCTTCAATGTAGACATAAAAATACTCCGATCTTTGAACCATTCAAAATCCATGAACCAATGAGCACCATATCTTAATGCGCAATGGTTTATCATTTTGGAACGTAATGCAATTTCAATGCTTTGAATGGCTGTAAAAATCAGAGAACGCAACTCCTTATCAAAGTAGTATAAAGTGACTGCATCTTCAAATGTTGCGTCAGATTTAAATGAATGTAAGGAATGGTTGTCTTCAAGTGGTTGAAAATAATCCGCAAGACGAAAATAAGAGATAATACCCAACTGCTCTTTGGCATAAGCATCATCTCCAATAACAAGCCCTCTGCCTTTCAGCAAGGATATCTGGTCAGATATTGAAATGGGTAATTTTGAATAGTTCATACCGATATAAAATAAAAGTTCCGCCCTGGTACGCATACTTTCGCATAGGCGTGGCGGAAATTCTCATTGCAAAGTTAGCAATTATTTTTCAAACCGCCAAACAGATTTAGGAAAAAGATTCGGATATGGGGGTACTTGTAGGTGCGGTTAATTGAAGGTTGATAAAACCGTTGGGGTTTGCAAAGCTATATGGGTGCAAGTGGATGAAATGCATGGATATAAATACAGGCAGCATGATATGACTGTATGGTTTAATGGGACTTGTTTTGGTGGCAAGACCCTAATTTATATAGTAATAACAAATTCAAAAAACGATTTAATGGCAACAATAAAATTGAAATTCCGTCCGTCGTCAGTACCCGAGACAGAGGGAACGCTGTATTATCAGGTGATACACAAGCGAAAAGTGAAGTGGATAAGCACTGGGTATCATGTATACCCATGTGAATGGGACGAAAAGGCAGGCGAAGTGCTGATTCCGCCAAACAGCGAACGAAAGGCAGAATTAGAAAAGATGCAGAGCCAAATAAATTGGGAGTTGAAGCAATGGGACAGCATTATCGTGGAAATGGAAAACCAGCATAAGAATGTCACTATAAATGAACTGTGCGATGCATTCAATAAAACCAAGAGCCAAAAGACCGTCTTTATGTTTCTGCAAGAACAGGTGACGAAGAAAGAGCAGATGAAACGGCAAGGGACAGCCATGACATACTCTAACGCCTATCGGCGGTTCAAGGAGTTTCGTGAAGGCCAGGACTTGACCTTTGACGAACTCACTCCAGACATGATGGAGTGTTATGAGGCATGGCTCAAAGACAGAAGGTTGAAGCAGAACAGTATAAGCTGCTATCTGCGTACACTATGCACCTTATTATATAAGGCAACCGATGAAGGAGTGAGGATAGACAGCGATCTGTTCAGTCATGTACGTCTGTCATACGTCAAAACCACCAAACGAGCCATCAGCGAAAAAGAGATGAGAGCCATAGCCACGCTGCAATTGCCCGAAGGTACGTCTATAGCCTTTGCCCGTGACGTGTTTATGTTCAGTTTCTATATGCGAGGAATGCCGTTCGTTGAAATCGCCTATCTGCGGAAGAAGGACTTGAAAAATAAAATGTTGGCTTATAGCCGCAAGAAGACCAACCAATATCTGACGGTGGAATGGGTAAAAGAGGCGCAAGAAATAATCGACCGATACGCACAAATAAATTCCACCAGTCCCTATCTTCTTCCTATTATTCAGCAAGATGACGGAACCGAACAAAAACAATATCATCGTATGTTGGAGAACATCAACTATAATTTGAAGAAGATAGGTGAAATGACAGGGTTGAAAATGCCACTCACCACATATACCGCACGGCATACATGGGCAAGCATAGCGAGAGACATGGACATACCTATTCCAATAATCAGCGAGGGTATGGGGCATAACTCCATAAAGACAACGCAAGTGTATCTGAACTCCATTGATGTGTCGAAAATCAACGAGGCAAACAAGAAAATAATACGGAAAATAAGCAAGAAAAATGTTTAACAAAAGAATGTCTCTCATCCGTATTTTGTACGTCAAAATACGGATGAACCGAATTGTGACTGAAAATCAAGGTATTTTATGGTGCTGATATGGCAGATTTATTAAACATTTCTATGTAAAATCGCAAAATGGCGGAAGATTTTCGGGAGAAGATGATAATAAATGCAAGAAAAAATGTACCTTTGCAGCACGTTCCGTATTTTGACGTACAAAATACGGATGAACGGATAGAGACACAAAGCCACTATGAGGTGAAAATGCGGCACAATCAGCACATTTGATTTGTAAAACATTGAATCCCATAACTGGACAAACATACACACAGATAGTATGAATTTATGAACAATGTTGTTGTAAAATTGGCATCGTCATCCCAGGTGATGACAGCCAACTGTGACATAAAGTAGAGGAGAGGTTATGAAGCAGGATTGCACGGTTCCTCAGTCTACAGCCGACGAAATAAAGAGTTTTCAGACATCTGAAAGCAATGAATTTCCAGAGGGCACACACGTTTCTGAGCCAGACGAAATGACTGGTTCAGCGATAAAGAAGTGTTCGCAGGTGAACAAGGAAACCGAGACTGAGAAAGAAAACGAATCCATTTCTGTAATGGTTCCAAGTAACGACGATAAAGATAACTGCACGTCATGGAGTTATCTTTTTGTACACAACCAAAAAGTAAAGTCGATAGAAGAACAGCTAAAGAAAGATGGAATAACTCATTTTGTGCATAAGACAATAAAATATGTACCCCGTCACAGAAACAGAGGCGGAATGCGCGAAGTAGAAACTCCTTCTGTAAGTGGACTGATATTCTTGCAAGGCGACTCGGAAACATTACAGGACTACTTAGATAAAAACATAAAACCATACAAACTCTGTAAGAATTGTAGTACAGGAAAGGTAGCCACTATCCCCTGCAACCAAATGGAGCCATTTATGCGTGTGGCAGAAACAGAGCCAGAACGACTCCGTTTTCTTCTTCGTCCTTTTGTTTATTATTCCAAGAACCGTACCCTACTTCGTATCGTGACTGGTGAATATGCCGGACTCGAAGGTTATGTAATCCGCATAGCCCGAGACCGCAAGCTCGTCATGGATGTCGGTGGAATGGCTGTAGCTCTATCTGGTGTACATGCCGAACGTTTTGAAGAAGTAAATAAGAACGAGGCAGACAAAAAAGAGCGCGAGTTGTTCTACAAGCGCAACCTACATGAGCGCAACGCCTTTATCGACCGATACTTTCATCAAGTGAAGACCGCCCAAGAGGTGTCGGCCCAAGTAGAAAATATAGAAATACTCCGTCTTCAAACTCTTGCAGATGTAAGAGATAAGAAACTGGATATGAAAGATGCCTATGACACCTTCTATTTTATGATAGAAGAGATAGGCTACTACTATGCACCTTTCATCAACTATTTCAAAGACGAGCTTAGACCCATCTTTGAAGCTGGAAGAACCGTAAAGGAAGAGATCGAGAAAGCTATTAAGATATTCAAGGACAGCGACAAAGAACTGCATAATCGCTGCGAAACAGAATTTGAGGCGTTGCAAAACAACTACGGCTATCTGTTTGAATAGTTTTTATTAGTCATCGTAGAGAAGTAAAAATGGGAACCGATTTCTTCGCATATTCTCGTCGAAAAATAGAAAAAGACAAAGAAGAAGGTCACTTTGAGGCTGCTCACAATCGTGAGATGGCACTCCGTTGCTTTGTCAACTTCTTGGGTAAAGAGGAATTGTCATTAAACGAATTGACTCCAGAACTTATGGTAAAATTCGAGGAATGGTTGAATACCAAAGGGCGTAAACAATCAACGACTCGACTCTATCTATACCAAATCAGTTCGGTATATAATATTGCAGTAAAAGAAGGAATTGTTCCAAAACTTAAATTACTGAAAGGCGTAAGAGTTACTTTGCCAGCCAAAAAAGAACGTGAATTGCTGTCAGTTGATGAATTACGTAGAATGCGTTATGCCGACCTGTCTGATTCCATACCTCAAACTTTTGCCCGTGATATGTTCTTCTTTTGCATCTACGGCAGAGGCATCAGTTTTACAGATTTGGCAAACATCAAGAAAACCGACATCAAAGGATTCACATTAACATACATCTCACAAATACCAGGATTGCCACGTATAACCGTACAATGGGATGCAGCCATGCAGGAAATCGCAGACCGCTATCCCTCTGATTCAGAATTCTTATTTCCTTTCATCAAATCAACAGATATGCAAATGGCGGATTGTGAGGTGAAAAGGGTGCGACAGAATGTGATGAGAGCCTTTAAAAGAATTGCCACTCGTTGCAACCTATCTGTCGTTCCGTCAATGGCAATGGTAAAAGATATCTATCAGAGAGCTATTGATGGGGTGAGTGTCAGCAAGATAATATAAAATTGAGAAAACTAAATCAAACAAAAATATGCGTGATTTCAAAGACATTAAAGTCGTTGTAGCTGGTACAGGGTTTTGGAAGCTCTTTCTACACCACGGAGCGCGGATGGACGAATAACTATGATTCGAAATATCATTATGAACTTGCCTCTACGGGCTTAGTAGGTTTTGGCTTGTATATGTGGTATATGCTGCTTATTGTTTGGAATCTTTACAAAAAAGCTAGGCCATATGAAAGTGCGCATTGCCTTGGATTGATTTTGGGGCTTGTATGCTGTATGGTTGCGGCCATCACTAATCCAGCTCTTGCCAGCTTCGACAGACTAATACCGATTTATTTCGGCATTGGGGCATTGGCATGATTAGGTTGAAGAACTTGTTAGTTGTGTATGTGCAATATGAGAGTCAGATTCCTCAAAGCAACGTATGGTGATAGTTTCTTCATCCGAATACCATTGGAGGAAGGTACGTTCACAATCCTTGTGGATGGTGGACCTAAGTCTGCTTTCAAGACAAGACATCGTGGAAGGCTTATTGCAGGTGTGCTGAAGGCTGAACTGGAAGCGATGAAAAAGCGAGGAGAGCATATCGACTTGCTCATTATTACCCATGTGGACGATGACCATATAGGAGGCATACTGGAATGGTTCAAGGAGGAAGTGCCGTCGCCAGATTTTGTGCGCGAGATATGGATGAACGATGACGCGGAAATCATCTTGACAGATAATCTGAATAACACGGCAGCACAAGCAGCCTCACTGAAGAATCTGATAATGACGAATGGGATGAAAGTAACCAACCAGATGGTAGCAGGAACTAAAAAGTCATTTGATTGGGGTACTATAACCATTCTTGCACCTGCAAAGGATGTTCATAATGCTATTGCCAAGAAGATAGGTAAGGAACTCAACAACGCTGTGAATGACCGATATGAGAAGGATTTCAAGACTCTGCTCTCGGAAGAATGGCAGATGGACAGCGTAAGTTTGGAAAACGAAGCATCGATAGCGTTTCTCCTACAGACAACCGAGGGAGAAACTGGTCTCTTCCTCGGCGATGCAGATATTGACGTGGTGATGAAATCCCTGTCAAGTATTTGTGATGAGACGCATCCACTAAATTGCGATTGGGTGAAACTGTCGCACCATGGCAGCAAGAACAATTTCCGGCCAGGGTTTCTTGACGTGGTGAAGGCCAGGAACTATGTAGTGATGACCAATGGCGATTACTATGGACATCCTGACAAAGAGGTGATAGCCTATGTTGTGGACAGGACAGACGCAAATGTTCTCTTCAACTATGTGGAGCGTGGAAGGGAGATGATAACGGCACAGGACAAATTGGATTATCCTGACATTATGGACAGGATAAGGAGCACTGACGAATGATGACGAAGGACGAATTGAGGTCGATGGCGGTAAGAGTGGATAAAGGCAGCGGAGTACTGATGCGTCCACTCTCGAATGAACACAGCTATGTGTTTACGGCTTGGCATGTAGTTGAACAGAAGCCTGTGGACGAGATTGCTGTTATTTTCAACGAGAGCTGTGGCCCGTTGAAAGGTGTGAAGGCACAGGTGAAAAGCGTTGTGAAAGACGAGGCGATGGACGCAGCGATACTCGTCATCGACAAGTTGGAGGTAGAGATACCCTTTGTGGGATTCTGTAACTTCAACAGCGTGATGAGCGAATGTAAGCACCTTGACTATCCTCAATGCAGAAAAGATGCGAGCGGTCATATAGAATGTGCGGAGCATCGTGTGGTCTCTGTAAAAGGAACTGTGCTGGGCGGTTTTGTGGAATATGAATATGACAAACAGGTTGCGAAGCATGAGCTGGAGGGTGCTTCTGGTGGTGGAATTTTTGATGACAAGGGGAGGCTGATAGGCATTCACAAACAGTCGGCTTATAATGATGACAAGGAATTTCTTGGTGCTGCCTGGCTTATACCAAGCCAAGTGTATGTTGAACTGCTTGCTGCGAATGACCTTGCTCCTATACTGAAATATGACCTCACATCGTTCAATGCCTTTGCAGATGCCATCTTTAACTTCAGCGACAATAAGGCTTTGAAGAATAAGTTGAAAGGTGTCTTGTCAGATTTGGCGATGGTGAAGCCCGAACTTCTTTCTGTGAATGCCGAAAGAGTATATGGAGGATTTCAGAAGTTGAGAGGGGGAGAACGAAGGATTGACCCTCAACATGTGGAGAAAGAGGACTGGGTGGCATTTGGCGAGTTCCTTCTGACAATGAAGCTGATGATGGACATCAGCCTGGGGGATGGCAGCGTGGAAGACATCGCAAAGGAATATCAGTATGCTCACATAGGAGAGGATATGGATTTATATGACATCAGAGAGAAGATAGACTTGAAACTTCTTGGTAAACTGTTGCCACACCAGAAAGTTGTGGTGGGTGGGATAAAAGACCAAGGCTTTGACTATGACATCCTGAGAGGCGATGGGAGCATACCCAATATAGCAAGGGCTGCAACCTCTGAAGGGTTTGACATAGCTACGAGCGGAAGGGATATTCTCGACAAGTTCACCTTTGTCAATGCACACGTGTTTTATGCTGCGTTGGTCCATTTTGCGCCTTTGCTTGAAACAATCGAGAACAAGAGACTTGAATTTTATTGCAACAAAATAAAAGAGGCGTGTGATGGAGTGGAAAATGTTTAAGAGTAGTGAGCAGGATGTCTTTGGGGTGAAATCAAACCTAAGACTGTTTATTACGAAGGCGATGAATGACGCTGAGCTGAGAGCGAGTTGGAGGAAGGTGAGAGACCAGATTGCCAATGAACAGCGGACTCTGGACGATGACTTTGAGCGATGGAACTTCTATGTATTCTACAGGTTTGAGGGCGACATTGACGTGTCGCTGCGCCACCTTATAGAACACGATACCATCTCATCGAGAAAGATTATTGTCTCTGCCGATGATTATACGGAAGACGATTTTGACAAGTTGATAGACACTTATATAAGGTATTCATTTGAGCGCGAAGCAGAGAAGACGATGCCCGATTTTGGCAAAGACGCTGCCGTGGTGAACATTTTAGAAGATAGGTAAGAATATGAAGATAACGAACGTAGTGCTGAAAGCCTTCAGACTATTTGACGACGAGCGACTGGACTTCATCAACCACAGCAAAGGTCGGACGGAAGCAGCGAATCTGGTTGTCATCCATGCTCCTAATGGATTTGGAAAGACATCTTTTTTCGATGCCATTGAGTTTGCCATCACCAAGAACATTAAGCGACTGAAGAGGAATGGTGCCATCTTCAAAGAGAATGTGAAGCTTGACAAACAGACGGCCAACAGCAGCTTTATCCACAACTCGAAGTTGAAGGATGAACAGCTGGAGGTGAGGGTGGACTTCGATGGCGATCTAAGTTTTGTTCGCCACCCAGAAAAAGAAGAGGAACATGAATGGTTGCTCGGCGACCCTGAGAATGGCTATTTCGCCAATGTGATGCTGGCGCAGGATTGGTTCTCGGCATTCCTTTCCACAACCAATGCGGAGGAGCGTTTCAAGATGTTTCTGAATAATTTTGAGCAGACGAGAGGACTGTTGGAGTATCACTCCAAACTGAAATACACCAGTTCGAGTCTTGGCAGGAGCCTGAAGCCACTTGAACGGGAGGTGAAGAACTTGGAGAAGCAGTTGAAAGACGCTGTTGACGATGATATCAAAGACAGACTGTCTGCGATGGTCAATGAACTGAAGGAGCTGGGGATAGACTTGAAGTGGGATGGACACATCAATGAAAGGTCGCTGACGGCTTTGGATGTGGAGTCAGGACAGATGGAAGAACTACAGCGGGAACAACTGAAAACTCTGAAGGTCAGACTACAGCATGGTGACGATGTGAGGGAAGGGCACGACAACCTGTTGTCTGTAAGCACGCTGCCAGTACATCGTGAGCGAATCTCATCGCTTCGGCAAAGCATATTGAAAGCTCAGGAAATGCAGAAAAAGGTGCAGCAACTGAAAGACACTGTTAAACAAGTGGGTGAACACGAACAGAAGCGTCAGGAGCTGGTGAGAGCCAATGAGAGGCTGAAAAAACTCATCCAGAAGCGAGGTTTTTTCATAACACTTGAACAACAGCGTCTCAAATATGAGAAGGAGATACAGCAAATGGCCAACGCCTTTGGACTGGACACCAAGGCTCTCACGTTGATGACAACAGAACAGCAGCAGAACCAGGCAGCTCTTGAACAAGCAAAACTTGTCACAGTGGCCGCCCAGACAAAGTTGGACACGCTGGAGGAGAAGCACAAATCATATATAGCCCTCAAAAAGGAATATGACGAGGCTGCAAAGAGTATCGCTGAGTTGTCGCAAAAACAGACTGCCCTTGCTACAGAGAAAGACGATTTGGCCAAGAAAGAACTACGACTACAGGGGGTTATATCAAAGCTGACAAAGCGGGCACTTGATGTGGAAGTAGAAGAGTATAAAGAACAGTCCTTGGCAATCATTGCCTTGATAAATCGCATCAAGAAGACAAACAAAGACCTGACGGGCATACTGACAAGCATAGAAGATCAGCAGAAATATCTGGGACAGGTAGAACAGTTGGTGGCTAAATCTAGGGAGATGGCCGACACCCTGAAAACTGGTGACTGCCCTCTGTGCGGTCATCACTATGAAACGGTTGATGACCTGCTGAAGAGTATAGAGAACAACAAGGCTGTGTCTGCAGTGATGGAGTCGCTGATAGAAAGAAAGGATGAACTGAACAAGAGTATTGAAGATGATACTGTTGCTTTAGAGGAGGCCTATAGCAAAATGGAGAGCATCGTGAATGGCGATTTGGCCGTTGTACGTACCAATATCGCAGCAAAGGACAAAGAAATAGCAGGCATGTCTCTCCAGCAGAATGGACTGATACAGCGGCAGACGGAAATAAAGCAAGCAATCGAAAACAACTATGGGATTTTTCGAGACGTAACGCTGGAGCAGCTGAAGAAGGCATACCAGGAAGAGCGTGACAATGCTGCCAAACAAGAAGAAGCGCGTGAAGAGGCTTTGGCTGCAAGCAATAAGAAAGTGACAGAGACTACGGACAAGATAAAAGCACTCAATGACCAGATGGCAGCACAGACGGAAAAGAGCAAACAAATAAGCAACGATGACGAATATGTGGCTTATCTGCAACTGCTGGATGGAGAGGCATTTGACGACGATGCTTTCAAGGGTTGGGAGGAACAGGCGAAAGTCTACATCGCACAGACAACGGAGCGGGAACAGAGAATAAAGGAACTAAAGGAGATAGAAAGGAACCTGCGGGAGAATGAGAAGGTTGCAGAGGCAATGGAGCCAGAACTGGCACAAAATCTGGCTATACTGAAACAAGAACATAGTACACTGAAGGAACATTATAAGGCCACGGTGCGCTTTATCCACGATGACTGCGCAGTGGCTGACATCGAACTGTTGTCGCCCCCTGATGAGATTGTGAAACGATTTGAGCAAACAATGACATCGCATCAGAAAAACAAAGAGAGGACGGAAGGACGTATACAGGCTCTTTTACGCTTCAATGCACTGAATGGCCAAGCCAAGAAATACTGGGAACAGCAGAAAACAAGGAAACTTGTGGAGACGAAGAGGAAAGATTGTAAAACCATCGAAAGTAACCAACAGCAGGTGAAGAAGGAACTAGAAAGGCTCGAAACATTCTTGGACAAGTATGTGAAAAACTTCTTCCACTTGGAGCTTATCAACAAGTTGTATAACACGATTGACCCGCATCCGATTTACAAGAGTATTTCGTTTGAGCCAGACTTCTCAACCACAAATCCAAAGTTGAATATCTATATGAGAGCAAAGCGAGAGGATGAAGGAGACATCGTGCCAAACCTGTATTTCAGTACGGCACAGATAAACATCCTGTCGTTCTGTATTTTCCTAGCTAAAGCCATATTTGCCCATACCAAAGACAACAAGGATATTGGCTGTATCTTCATCGATGACCCGATACAGGCACTGGATGACATCAACATCCTGTCGATGATTGACATGCTGAGAAATATCGCATTCACTTTAGACAGACAAATAATACTGACCACACACGACCGCAACTTCTTTGAACTGCTTCAGAAGAAGATGCCGCAGGAAAAATTCAATGCGTGCTATTACAGATTGAAGGAGCGTGGAAAGTTTGAGCAGGTGATATAAAATCCTGAACAGCAATGTCAAGTTTGTTTTTTGAGTTGATACGTGTGTCTATTGGGAGACAGAAGCGCCTTTCAAGGACGTCATCTGTTGATGAATGGTGGAGACTTTATGCAACGGCAGAGAAGCAGGCTTTGTTGGGGATTTGTTTCTTAGGATTGCGGCATCTGGAGCGTCAAGGTCAACAGCCACCGTTGGAACTTTACTATCAGTGGTTGGCTGTTGCTACACAGATACAAACGCGAAACGCACAGCTTGTTCAACGTTGCGTTTCGTAAGCACTCAATTGCTTCCGAGGCATTTTGCATGAATCAAGTTACCTTTGCACTGCAATACATAAAAATACGATTATGGCAAGCAGTGAAGATATGGAAAGACAGGACTTTATAAATACGACAACGGAGCTTAAGGCTATGATAAGCAGCCTTAGGCTTACGATTGATATGCTTCGCCAGACGATAAACTCGCAGAACGCTACGATAGCATCGTTGCAGGAGTCAATGGACAGACTTCATTGTGCGTATGATAAGGCCGTCAAGGAGCGTGATGATTTGAATAACCGATTGAACAGAAGAAAAAATGAAATACCATACGCTCATTGAGACATGCAAGAATGTAGGTCTCAATGTGAAAAAGTATTTCACTTATGTATTCAGTAGATTTATAGAGGGTGAGAAGGACTACGAAAAGCTTCTCCCCAGTGCTGTCGCACGGTAAATTCAAATAAACAAAAGTTAAAACAAAAATAATCAGTGCACCCCGTTTATAGGGGGAAGTTATTGAGTACTTACTATTCAATGGTGTATATTAAAATTTGAGTACTAACATATAATATAATAAATGATAAACCAAGATAATAAGAGAATAGCGAAGAATACGTTCTTTCTTTATATAAGAATGTTTATTTTGTTTGCTGTAAATTTTTATACGACTAGAGTCCTGTTAAATGCGCTTGGAACAGATGATTACGGTCTATACAATGTAATTGCTGGGTTTGTAGCAATGCTTGGATTTATGAATCAATCTATGACCAATAGTATACAAAGATTCATAAACTTCCATATGGGCAAAGGTGACGAAGAAGGGTTACTAAAGTATTTTAAAGCGAGCCTTACTGCGCAATTACTACTAGGTATTTTTATACTACTACTATTTGAAACACTCGGTTTGTGGTTCTTAAATGCCAAGATGAACATAGATCCGGAAAAAGTATTTGATGCTAATGTCGTGTTTCAGATGTCATGTCTATGCTTGTTGGTAAATATAATAAAAGCTCCTTATAATGCAATTATTATAGCTAAAGAGAAAATGAATTTTTATGCTTATATTTCTGTTGCAGAGGCTGCTGTAAAGTTGCTTGTCACATTTTCGATAAGTTGGGTTGTAACGTATAGGCTTTCTTTTTATGCTGTCATGCTGCTTGTTTTGACAGTGGTGGTTTATTTTCTGACTTTAATATATTCGAAGAAACAAATACCAGATTTGAAATTTCAATTATATTTTCGTAAAGATATTTTCAAAGAAGTTCTATCTTTTAGTGGTTGGAATCTATTTGGGGCTGCTTCGGGTGCTATAAAAAGTCAAGGAATAAATGTATTAATGAATTTGTTTTTCAATACGGTAATAAATGCGGCTCGAGGAATTGCCTTTCAAGTGCTTAGCGGAATACAACAGTTTGTTTCAAATTTTCAGGTCGCGATAAATCCCCAAATAGTACAGTCATACGCATCTGGAGACAAAAATAGATATTTGAAACTTACATATTTGAGCGCGAAGTTGTCATTATACCTTATGTGGATAATAGCTCTTCCCGTTATGGCAAGTTTGAATTTAATATTAGATGTTTGGTTAGGAAAAGAAATTGTTCCCGAGTACACATCTCAATTTGTGTATATAATTCTGTTTACTGGGTTATTCGATGCATTAGGTTCATCTATATCGGTACCTCTTTATGCAACGGGCAATATCAAACAATATCAGATAATTACAAGTTCTATAAAATTCATGGTTCTTCCAATATCATATATTCTTTATCGAATAGGATTTGGTCCAGCTGCGTCAATGTATGTAAGTTTATTCTTGGCTGGAATAGAGCAAACGTCAAGAGTTGTTATTTGGGGACGACTTGTAGAAGAATCACCATTGGTTTATCTAAACAAAGTGATTTTTCCTGCGTTAATTGTTATTGGTATTTCTTCCTTTGTAATATATATTATAGGTGATTATGTCGCAACATTGAGTACAATCATATCTTTTGGAATTAACACAATATTATCTTTATTGATTGCTGTTGTAATGATCTACTTTGTAGGATTGGATAGAATTGAGAGAAATCAAATTGTAAACATAGTAAGAAAAAGAATATAAATATGATTATTGGTTATACTACAGGTGTCTTTGATATGTTTCATATTGGACATCTAAACATTTTACGAAGAGCGAAAGAGCAGTGCGATTATCTTATAGTTGGCGTTAGTACTGATGAACTTGTTCAACATGATAAGCATAAAACTCCAATTATTCCTCTTGAAGAAAGAATGAAAATAGTTGAAGCAATTCGCTATGTAGACAAAGTGGTTCCTCAGTCGAATAAAAATAAAATGGAAGCTTGGGAAAAGCACCATTTTAATAAAATGTTTGTCGGTTCTGATTGGAAAGGAACAGATGCATGGAACCATTTTGAAGAACAGTTTGCCCCCTTAGGTGTAGAAATCGTTTATCTAGATCATACAGATGGTATATCCTCTACAATATTAAGAAAAAAACTTTCAAAAGAAGGAGCAAAATGAAAAAGTTGCAATTACGTGAATTACAAATGATGCAATTGGCGACAATGAAAGAAATACATTTGTTCTGCCAAAAGCATAAAATTAACTACTATATCATAGGCGGTACTTTATTGGGAGCCATTAGACATAACGGATTTATTCCGTGGGATGATGACATAGATATTGCTATGATGCGCAAAGACTATGACCGTTTCATAAAAGTATATGCTGAAGAATGTGATACAACAAAATACTTTCTTCAGAACTACTCTTCTGAGAAGAATTTTCAACCTGCCTTATCAAGGATATGTATCAAGGGGACATATTTAGAGGTACCAGCTGAAAGACATCTAAGAATCTGCAAGAATACATATATCGATGTTTTCCCTTTGGATAATGTGCCTGACGATAACGAAGAACGAGAACAACAAAAATCTGACATTCAAAAAGTAGATAAATTATTTGAGAGGAAACTTGGCCGAGTTTATGTTTCTGGTTTCTTCGGTTGGAAAAAAATAGTAAAAAGATTTTTATCTGCTTGTATGTTTAATGTATCTTATTCTGCATTACAAGCAAGGCGTGTACAGATAATGAAACGCTTCTCTGAAGTCAACACAAAATGTGTATGTAGTACAGTTAGCCAATATGGTTACGATCGTCAAGTTATGGACAAGAGCATTTATGGTACACCTACTTTGTACAAGTTTGAAGATACAGAACTTTATGGTCCAGAACACTATGGTGAGTATTTGTCTCATTTATATGGAAAGAATTATATGCAATTACCGCCAGAGAATAAACGAGTAAAACCGCATGATGTATATTTAACAAATGAATAACATAAGTATGTCATTTCTTGGTAATTTAAGGGCTCTTATTCGAAGACGTTATTATGTCATTGGGTACGGTTCGTTCAATGATATAAATATTTTTTCGAATGAGACACCCAAATCTATTAATTGGGTGAAGTTTAATAACTATAAAACGGATTGGTTGGCAGATCCATATATACTTGCAGAAACCAGTACTAATATTGATTTCCTTGTTGAGGAGTGGATAGAAAAAGAACATAAAGGGAGACTGGCAAAGTTGTCCTATGACAAGAAACATCGTAAGGTTTTATATACAAAAACAATACTTGATTTAGATTCTCACCTTTCCTTTCCAAGTATAATTAATGAAAATAATAGTATATACATCTGTCCTGAAAATGCAGCGTCTTGTAAGCAAAAAATATACAAATATAATATTGAAAAGGAAATATTAGAAAGTCCTGTAACTATTATAAATGAAGCACTATTGGATGTTAATATAATAAAAGTAGGACATAACTACTATGCTTTTGGGATAAAATTGTTGCAAAATGATCAAGGTGACAATTGCCATTTACGTATTTACAAGTCTGATACTTTACTTGGTCACTATGTCCTTTATCAAGAAATAAGCAATCCTTTAGCACAAGAACGTGGAGCTGGTGCATTCTTTTGGTATAAAGGAAAATTGATTCGACCTGTACAAAATTGCGAAGGGGACTATGGACGTAATGTTATCTTCAAAGAAATATCATTAAATAATGGAGTTTTTGAAGAGAGTGTAATTGGTAAATTATTTCCATCAAATAAATATCCCGAGGGACTTCATACGTTCAATATATTGAATAATACATACGTTATTGATGGAATGGGATATAATGTTGGAAAATGGATGACATATCTAAAAAGGATTTTGCATAAATGATTGAAAACAAGATTTCAAATCCCTACTACATTTTACTTGTTTTATTGGGATATATTGTGCTGCGATATATATACAAACCTGCAATAGATTCGAATAAGGTGATATCAGCCAAACAAAAGCGTTTGGGGATGTTTCTGATAATAATCTTATGCCTTTTTGCGGTTCAAGATACAGACTATTTTCATTATGAAACGGCACTAAAAGAAATGTCACAAGGATTTATTTTACACTTTGAAGACATTTATTATGCAATCGGAGATATGGTATCTTATAATTATCTTCTATTCCGACTCGTCATTTGGGGAAGTGCGTTTACTCTTTTTTGTTGGTCTGTTAAGAGGCTTAATGTACCACTTGTAATGTCTTTGTTCTTTTTCGTTACAATGTATCTAACAAAATTCTCTTATGCTCGTGCTTCATTGGCAATGTCTATAGGATTATTGGGTTTTACTTTTTTAGTAAAACCAATTAAATTAAAGTGGGTATCATATTTATGTGGTATTGCAGTAATCATAGTTTCTTTCATATTTCATAAGAGTGCAGTATTTATGATACCTGTGTATATGTTATCTCTATTTAAGATAAACAAATACACTATAAGTATTGCTTGCTTATTTATACCATTAGGATATTATTTTATATCAGAATATGGCATCTCAATGTTAATGAGTACTGATGGCAATGACCTTATAGCAAATAGTGCTCAAGGATATTTAATGAAAGATTTAAGTAATAAGGGTATAGCAATTCTTATATTACAATATTTGGAACGTATCCCATACTATATAATTCTATATATAATTGTACAGGGAGTAATCAATAAGAAATACATATTACTACCTTATTATCAACGTTCCATTTTCAATGTAATTATATATGTGATAGTATTCGCATCCTTATTTCTATTCGATTATGCAATGAATACAGATGTTCTGTATTATCGTTTCTTATACTATTCAATATTACCATTATCTGTGGCTCTCCCTCTTTTACTAAAAATAGAGAGGAAACGGAAACTTTTGAAAGTCGCATATACAATGGGATTTTTTGCTGTAATTTATAATATCTTGTATTCTTTCTATAACGCATATTTGTCTGCATAAATGAAAATATTACATATTCACCCTTCTATGGCTGGAGGTGGCATTGAAGCCATGATTTGTGGATTAGTCAATGAAATGGCTAAACATCATGATGTAACGCTGTGTACAATTTATAAGCCTAAGAAAGAAGATGTTTTCGAAAACAAACTTTCTAACGCTGTGCATCGAGCAACTTTAGGAAAAACTAAATCGGGATTCTCTATTAAAGAAGTTTTTGAAATTTACCGTTTTATACGTAATGGGCATTTTGATGTTGTACATATTCACGGTTTCTTTTATTATTACGCTTTAGCCGTGTTCTTATTGCATAAGCGAGTAAAGTTTGTGTATACCATACATTCGGACGCTATTAAAGAAAATACAGTTTGGGATAAACGAATGTTTTTCCTAAAGAAGTATGCATTCAATAATAAATTTATATTCCCTGTTACTATTTCAAAAGAATCAAAAAGGTCGTTTACGACCTTTTATAAACAGGACAGTACATTAATATACAATGGTATTCCAGAGTACACTCAAAGCAATGCCCTAAGCAAATTGAAAGATTACAAACTGACAGATAAAACCATAATGTTTATTCATCCAGGTAGAATATCGGAAGCTAAAAATCAAGTAGCATTAGTAAGGGCTTTTGATCAACTTATTAAAGATGGAATGGATGTAATTCTATTCATAGCTGGACAAAAACAAAATATGCAGATATGGTTAGAGATAGAGCCTTACATCAGTAAACGTATAGTGTACTTAGGTGAACGAAGTGATGTGCGCGATTTGCTTCATGAAGCAGATGCATTCTGCTTGCCTTCAATTTGGGAAGGGATGCCCGTTACTCTTTTAGAAGCCTTGTCTGTCGGTTGTATTCCTATTTGTTCTCCTGTTGGTGGAATACCAGAGGTCGTAAAAAATGGATACAACGGTTTCTTGTCGGAAAATTCAAACGAAAATGCATATTATAAAACATTGAAAGAATTTATGAATTGTCCAGATGTAGAAGTTAAACAAATCAAACAGAACTGTTTGGAAACATTCAAGAAATTCCGAATCGCAGAAGTTGTTAATAAGTACATCAAACTATACAAGTCAGAAGTATGAAAATTTCGGTAATTGTCCCAACTTACAAGCCACAAACATATTTATGGGAATGCTTGGATTCTATATATAAGCAGTCTTTCCCCAAAAGTGAATATGAACTATTGCTTGTATTAAACGGTTGTAACGAGCCTTACAACACGCAGATAGAAAGCTGGTTATTAAAACATCATGAATTACAAGTACAATATATTCAAACAGATGAAGGAGGAGTCTCAAACGCTCGTAATATTGCACTTGATAAAGCAAAAGGAGAATATGTTACATTTATAGATGATGACGACTTGATATCTCCGAAGTATTTGGAAAAACTATATGATAAAGTTGCAACAGATACCGTATCATTGTGTTATCCTTATGCTTTCAATGATGGCTCAATCGAAAAGCAACTCCCTTATACAATAACAGATGCATATGGTTATTGCATTGAGCACAAATGTAACAAACTTACATCCAGGGGGCGGAAATTCTTTTCCGGCCCTTGTATGAAACTCATACCAATGAGTTTCATACAAGGGAGAAGATATGATGTGAGGTTCAAGAACGGAGAGGATAGTTTATTTATGTTTTTGATTTCAGACAGAATTAACAAGATTGCTTTCACTTCAAAGGAAGCTATATACTATAGACGTTACCGTACCAATAGTGCTGCTTCCAAAAAGAGAGGCACTTGGGAACGCATAATAAATAATTGGAAATCAATAAAAGAATACACACGTATATTTTGTAAAGGGGGATATAGTTGCTTCTTTTACTTTACTCGTATAGTAGCAGAAACGCGAGGCATTATATTGGCTCCGATTAATAGTCGAAAAAAATAATAAAGATTGTATGAATGATATATTAAAGAACAAGGTTATCATTTGGGGAGCAGATGATTACAACACTCTTGCTATGATTCGCCAGATAGGGCAAGGCACTACCAATGTATTTTACTTAGTTAATGGTCATGTAAGATATGCCGCATTTAGCAAATATTGCACAAAATACAAGGAGGTCAAAAATTTAAATGAGGCATTAACCTATTTAAAAGAAAATTTTAATGATGAGCAAGTAAAGCCCATACTTCTTACATCTGGTGATGGAGTGGTAACTTTCATGGATAAGAATAAGGCTGAACTTGTTGATAAATATTTTGTTCCAGGAACAGATGTACAAGGGGATTTGGAAAAGTATATTGATAAATATACAATGACCAAATTAGCCGAGGAAATTGGAATTGATGTTCCGAAATCAAGATTTGTTCAATGGGATACAAATATCGATGACATTGTGTGTCCTTGTTTTATTAAGCCAAGCCATCAGAAGCCAGGTCACTATAATGAATTTAAATTTAAGTATTGTGAGACATTGGATGATTTGAAACATACTTTAAAGTATGTACGCCATGATTCTGTATTTATAGTGCAGGAGTTTATCAAAAAAGAAAAAGACCTCCTTGTTTATGGCTGTCGTACACCGCAAGGAAAGACCATAATTGCAGGTGGATTGGTTACAGATCGGTTTGCTGTTGGTAATGGAAGTTCATATGGTTATGTAGATTCTGAAGTTCATCCAGCTATTGACACAGAGAAAATAAAGAAATTCCTTGACATTATTGGCTATGTTGGTTTGTTTAGTTTTGAATATGGATTATGTTGCAATAAGGCATATTTTTTTGAAACAAACCTTCGAAATGATGGAACTTCACATTATTTCTTTATGGCTGGCGCAAATATACCTTTGACTTATGCTTTAAGTTGTGCAGATGAAGACATTGATAAAGTATCCCACAAGGTTACAACCCCATGCTATTACATGGATGAAATCTTTGACATTGCAAATGTTATTCAAGGCAATGTAAGTAGAAAACAATGGAAAAAACAAAAATCTGATGCCAAAGCATTCAAATTTATGTTTGAAGGTGATATGACACCATATGAGATAGCCAGAAAAAAAAGATATATAAGAATACTCCGAGATATTCTTATAAAAAAATACAGATTGTACTTAATGATTGTCTTAGATAAAATAGGTTTAAGAAAATAATATGATTTATCTCATGTATCATGACATATCTGTTGGCACAGATATGTCAAGTGGATTTCAGACACAAGTGTCAATGGACTATAAAGTTGATGCTCGTGTATTCGAAAAACAGGTAAAAGCGTGCAAGGGCAAAGATGTAGTTTTCACTTTTGATGATGGAGGAGATTCTTTTATTACTGTTGCTGCCCCTATTCTTGAAAAGTATGGTTTCAAAGGAATTTTTTTTATCAGTACGAAACAAATAAATACGAAAGGTTTCTTGTCCACGGAACAAATAAAGGAATTAGATGCAAGAGGACATACCATTGGATCTCATACCCATTCTCATCCCAAAAATCTCTCTTTATTGTCATATAACGAAATCATTGAGGAATGGAAAATGTCAGTGGATATATTAAGTACAATTTTAGACAAACGTGTCTTTATTGCATCAATACCTAATGGAAGAGGATCCGAAATAGTAACGAAAGCTGCCAAATATGCTGGTATAACAGAGCTTCATACCTCAGAGCCAACGACAAAAAATAAAATGAAAGAAGGCATCACCTTAGTTGGTAGATATGCTATTCTACGTTCCATGGAAACCAAATTAGTTTCTAATATAATTAATTCAAGAATGGCACGTCTAAAACTAAGAATAAGATGGCATATAATTAATATGTTCAAAGTGGTTCTTGGTAAATACTATTATAACCTAAGGCAAACTTTGGTGAAGAAATAAAAGCTATGAAAGTTATATTAACTACGGTCTTTTCCGCTTTTAACTATGGATCAAGTCTACAAGCCTTGGCTGGGAAAAGAATTATAGAAAAAACTGGGTATGAGTGTGAACTTGTAAAATTAAAGTCGTTGATTAAAGGTCGTGATGTGCGAATTGGCAAGTTGATGACTATTTTGTTCCGCTCCATTTTCTTGAATAAGAATAATTCACTGAAAACATACAACAATTCCTATAATAAGACATTGGTAGAAGGCACAGAATGCAAGTTTTTTAATTTCACAGATACATACTTGAAACCTCAAGAAGTCACGTATGGTGAACTGAAGCGGATGGCTGAAGAATCTATCGCTTGCTTCTCTGGTAGTGACCAAATATGGAATTCTTCAACTTTATATGTAGATCCACTCTATTATTTGCGTTTTGCACCCCAATATAAGCGCGTGGCATTGTCACCAAGTTTCGGACGTGATTTCATAGCAGACTACAATAAGGAGAAAATGAGAAAATGGATAATTGATTATCCTTATCTGTCTGTTCGAGAAGATAGCGGTGTAAAACTGATAAAGGAACTTACAGGCAGAGATGCCACGCATTTGCTTGATCCGACACTCATTATAAACTCTGAGGAATGGAAAAGTATCTTATGTATAGAGGACAAGCCCAATGATTATATACTTGCCTACTTTTTGGATGAACCATCAGACTATGCCAAGAAATGTTTGAAAAAACTAAAAGAAAAACTTGATTGCAAGATATTGGCTATTCCATACAAGTTTGAGTATATGGATTACAGTGATAGTATTATTGCTGCCGGTCCGAAAGAGTTTGTAGAACTTGTGGCAAATGCAAAAGTTGTATGCACGGACTCGTTTCATGGGACGGTTTTCGCCATAAATATGCATACTCCTTTCTTTACGTATGAACGTGAATATGGTTCTGCCAATAAACAGTCTGAACGTGTGCTTTCTATTCTTCGAAAAGTGGATATGCTCGACCGCTATCAGCCGAAGAATGTAGTTGAGGAACTTAATAATTTGGATTTTGAACATTCCGAAGAAATTCTGAACGCAGAACGTAAGAAAGCATACGACTATGTAAATAACGCTATAAATTCAATAAAGAAGAATGAAAAGTAACGTTTGTGATAATAAGGGTTTGCGCTCATGTACGGGATGTGGCGTTTGCGCCAGCGTCTGTGGAAAAAATGCAATCACGATTCAATTAGACGACGAGGGATTCTATAAACCTGTCGTAGATGAAGATAAATGTGTGGAATGCGATCTCTGTAAAAAGTCTTGCTATAAATACGATGAGAACTTGATACAGAGCGACGCGCATGAAGTTTGTTATGCTGCCGTGAACAAAGATGACGAACAACTAAGAGCATCGAGTAGCGGAGGTATATCCAGAGTATTGATGGAAGAATGTATCTACAGGGGCTACAAGGTGATGGGATGTGCATACGACACAAAAGAAAACATAGCCAAATCTGTTGTTGCTTCTTCGATAGACGAACTTGACCAATTCTATGGGTCAAAATATTTTCAAAGCCTAACAATAGATGGCTTTGACGAAGTATTGAAAGACAAGACTGAACAGAAGTATGCTATATTTGGAACACCTTGCCAAATATACGGATTCTCACAGACGAGTAAATACAAGCGAAATCCAGAAAAGTATCTTTTAGTCGATATATTCTGTCATGGTTGTCCTTCCATGAAATTATGGAAATCGTACCTATCGAATACGAAGAACATCACAGGTCGTGAAACTTATGACAAGGTAACATTTCGCAGTAAAACGTATGCGTGGCATGAATACAGTATGGACTTCTATTACGATACACATAAGGTAACAAGTAAAAAATCTAAAGATCCTTTTTTTGATATATTCTTTGGAGGGGATATTATGAATGAAGCTTGTTACGACTGTAACTCTCGTAGTACAATGGCATATGGAGATATTCGTATCGGTGATTATTGGGGAGAAAAGTACGATACAAATACGAAAGGTGTCTCCGCGGTAGTTGTTAAGACCCCTTTGGGTAAAGTTTTTTTTGAGTCGATACAGCAAAAAATGAAACTTGAAAAGGCTGTTTTTTCTGATATTGTTAAAGCGCAATCGTATTGTAAGACCCAATCATTTGATAAAAGGCGTAGATCTTTTTTATTACGAAGTATATCCGAAAAATCCGATTTGCAGCGTATTTATAAAAGTTATATGGGAATGTTCCCTTTAAAAATTCGTATAAAAAAACAACTCAAAGCAATAGTTAAGCTTTGCCCAAAGAGTGTTTATTTCCCCATAAAAAAAATAATGCACTCAATCTAAGTCTATTCCATCTTAATCCTACGAAACATACACATTTAAATTATAGGATTTTCCTAAACACAGCAGGTTATATAATGTTTTCATCCTGCTTTATCTATTTTATTCCAAATCTTTTATGCAAGTAAGTATTATCATGCCGTACTACAATGCGGCAGCATATATTCGTGAGACAGTTGAGGCAATTATTGCCCAAACTTATAAGGACTGGGAGTTGGTAATTGTTGATGACTGTAGCCCTGCACCTGAGACAGCAGAGGTATTAAACCAAGTGAAAAGCATGGATGACCGTATAAAGGTTATCCGTGCGGAGAAGAATGGTGGAGCTGGGTTAGCAAGGAATTTAGGTATAAAGGCTGCACAAGGTAGATACATTGGCTTTTGTGACAGTGATGACTGGTGGTATCCTACTAAGTTGGAGGAGCAGTTGAAGTTTATGCAGGACAATGAGTATGAACTTACCTGCACTTGGTATGAGGATGCCAATGAGAAGTTGGAGCCTTATTACACTATGAAGCAAGCTCCAAGACAGTCGTATAAATCGATGATTGCTGGATGCAACATTGGTACTCCAGGAGTTTTGTTTGATACCAAGCGAGTGGGCAAGAAATACATGCCACCTCTCCGTAGAGCTGAGGACTGGGGATTGTGGATGAACATTCTGAGGGATGTGGATTATATCTATACCTATCCTAAGGCGTTGTGGAAATACCGTCATATACCAGGCTCTGAAACAAGCAACAAGTGGGTGATGCTTAAGGCTGTGGTGAGGATGTATCAGACGGTGTTGAAGATGAATGTGGTGAAGGCTTGGCTTACCGGATTGTTTGTTTTCTTGCCAAGCAATATATTGAAAAAACTGAAGAAGGTTGTTTGATCTTCTTTGTACATAAAAAGACAGAAATGTTTCTTTCTGATTATTCTCAATTGATAATCTTGTTGCAGGCTGCATTAGGGGAGATACCTAAGTCGGTAGAGAATGAACTTGACTTGAAGGCTTTGTTTAAATTGTCGCAACAGCAGGAGGTAGTGGCTATTGCTTTGGATGGTCTACAGAAATTGTCTACTGCATACAATGGTGTGTTGAGGGCGGATGTTCAAACAAAGGCGGTGAAGATGCAATGGATAGGAAGTTTGATGGCACAAGAAAAGCGATATGCAGCAAATTATTGTGCAGCCAAGGATCTTTCTGAATTACATGACTGCAATGATATCTGTACATACGTATTGAAGGGGCTTTCTATATCTCAGCTTTACCCTGTTCCTTCTCATCGTTTCTCATGCGATTTAGATTGCTTCTTGATTTCGAAGTCGGATGGCTGTAATGCATACGAATCAGGAAATTCGTTGGGTGCTTCTGTAGGATGCAAGGTGGATGCAGACTATTACAAACACTCGGTGTTTTCGTATAAAGGTCTGGTGGTAGAAAACCATCGTTACTGCTGTTCGGTGAAGCGCAGTAGGCGTACCAGAGAATTGGAGAACTATTTGGAAGGTTTGCTGAATGGTTATACTCCGCAGTATATTGATGATACAAAGCTTGCCTTGACTCCTGAAATGTTTCAGGCTATGTTTATGATAGAGCATGCCAATGGCCATTTTCTATATTCTAAAATGAGCATTAAGCATGTATGCGATTGGGCTATGATGCGACAGGCTTTCAAAGACACGCTTGACTGGAACGAGTTTGACAAGCAATGCATTCGCTTTGGATTGAAGAACTTTGTTGATTGTTTGAATCATTTGGCTGACTACATACTTGGTAAATCCTGTTATCAAGACTTGCGTCCAATAGACAAGCGTGTGCTTGATGATACATTCAAAGAAGTGACATTGTCGAAGAACTTAATGAAGCAGCGCATAGAAAAGGCTATAGGTGTGCTGCGCTCAAGTTGGAAGTTCAAGCACTTCTGTGGTGACTCAATGATAAAAGAATTGTCTCACTCGGTTTGGGCGTATCTGAGAGAAGATAAGCCAGAGCTAGATTAATCTATTATATCAAAATGAGAATACTTGGAATAAATATACGCAAGATGGACAGCATGATTCAAAAGAATCTGCTTGAAGGATGGTTTCCCTTGGGTGATTATCCTGCACCAACGGATAATGGATATGTGTTATTAGACCCTAAAACAGAAGAGAAACGTAATAAGGCAAATGAATTGCTTTATGGAATTTCCAACAACAATATTCAAAGAACTTCCATTAGTGTATGCTGCATCGCTGGCAAAAATGGTTCGGGGAAGTCTACATTGCTTGATGTTCTGTTCAGAATTATAAATAACCTCGCATACACTTTTCTCGCTGACACAAATGAAACACCCATAGTGTATGCAAATGGAGTAAATGCAGACTTGCATTTTGAAATGGATGGAACTTTAGGATATATAAGTTGCAAGAATGAAGAGACCAAAGCATACCTTGGATATAAAATAGACGACGCTCCCAAGGAAATTAGTAAAACCAATACGGATGATTATATAAAACTAAGGGATTTCTTTTACACTATAAGTATAAATTATAGTATGTATGCTTATAGCAGTATGGATTATATGCCCAAGGATGACAAAATCTCTAAAGTCAATTCTGGCATAAATGGTAAATGGATAGAAAAACTTTTCCACAAGAATGATGGATATTTGGCACCTATTGTGTTGGCCCCTTTCCGTGATAAAGATGGAAACATTGACATGGCAAGGGAGAAGAAGTTGGCAAACCAACGATTAATCTCGCTGATACTAATGTTCAAGGCAAAAGGAAGACAATTTATTCCAGGATATAAACCAGCTAAACTGCTCTGGAGATACGATGAGAACTATTTGAAAAATGCAAGAGGACGATTACTTAGTTCTACTATCTATGGAGAGGATAAATTCAATCGCTTTTTGAACTTCTTTATTGAGGCATGGAAAGATTATTTTGTAGCCAAAGAATTCGATTGTTCTGCAATACAGCTCGATAATTTAAAACACATTGAAAAAGTATGTTTAGGGTATCTGGCTTACAAATCATTTAAAATATGCCTAACATATCCTGAATATATAAATCTATACAAAATTAAACGTAAAGAGAAAGGCGGAATAAAAAAAATCGTAGAGAAAATGGTCGGCACAAAAGATCATATAACAATAAAAATACACCAATGTCTTCAATTTATGTATGGAAATAGGTTCAGGAAACGCATCGGTAAGATGTCCATTGAAAAATTATTCGAAGATAATGATAGCATAAAAACATATAACGATATGATGCTTTCACTTCCACCTTCATTTTTCTATGTCAACATACAGATGGAACGCATTGGTGGAAAGAAAGAAAGGGTGGGTAATACCTTTCCTCTAACGTTCCCAATGAGTTTCAATTTCCACGAAACATTTACATTGGAAAGTATGAGTAGTGGAGAACGCCAGTTCCTAAACAGTATCAGTTATGCTTTGTACCATATAAAGAATTTGGAAAGTGTAAATGACGGCTATCATAGGGTACATTATAATCATGTGAACATCATTCTCGATGAAGCGGAACTTTACTATCATCCTGAATACCAGAGAAGATACATCCAAATGCTATTGGAGACACTAAGTTGGTGTGAATTTTCTCCAGACAAAATCAGAAGCATTAATATAATAGTTGTGACTCATTCTCCTTTCATCTTATCTGATATAAGCCACAATAATGTGCTTTATCTTGAAGATGGTGAAGCCGTAAAAGTTAATGGTAAAACATTCGGCGCAAATTATTATGATTTGCTTTATAATAGTTTCTTTTTTGATAAGAACGCTATAGGCGAGGTGGCAACAAGAGTTATCACGAATATGATACAGCATACAGGAGTTCTAAAAGGAAATGAATGGTTGCTTGATTTGCTTGGTGATCCTATGGTGAAAGGGTATCTGCTTAACAAATTGGATTGTAATGTACAAAATTGAGTTTGCGGACATAAAGGATAAGGTTAGGGATTATCTCATGACAGGCAACTTCATGAATAATGTAGGTGCGTATATGAAATCGTTTCTTACCGCTCCTGCATGGGATTATAAATACTATGGAAGTAAGTCAATCAAGTTGAAAGTAAATGCCGGTAGTGTCTCATATCGTTTCTTACAAAAATATTCAGAAGGGGATTATTTGCGCAAATTGCTTGCTGGTACTCTTGAAGACCAAATGAAAATTATAAAAGATGTGTATGAAGGAGTACCAGATGATTCCCATTCTGCAACTTCTTTCACGGATGCGTTTGTAAGAATAGGTAAAAGAATTAAGAAGTGTCGAAAGTCGGACAAAAACTTTGACATCAAAGAACACGATGATTTTAACTCTATTATGCGCTACATCTTTGAGGATGGTTTTTATGGTGGTGCTTCAACTTATGTACATATAGACAAGGAGGCATTTGTAAAAAGATTAGGCTTACGAGTATGCCCGTATTGTGGGCGCTCCTACATTTATGGATTTTCAACAGAACGAGATGGTAAAATAGTAGCAATTAAACCTCAAATAGACCATTTGTTTCCCAAGAGTATTTATCCTTTTTTGGCTGTCAATTTCTTTAATTTGATACCATGTTGCCAATCATGCAATATGATAGCAGAGAAAGGAGACCAAGATGTTCTTACAAAACGTCCAAATGGTAGATTAAGGATTAATCATCCATATCTATTTGATGACAATACCATAACCTTTGGATATAATCTTAAATCTGAAAATCCATTTAATGCAGATGAGATAGAGATAAATGTTGATTATCATGATGATGATGTCCTCAAAGACGGTTACAACAAATTGTTCTTTATAGATGAATACTATAAACGACATAACTTAGAGGCACATGATTTATACATTAAATTAAAATCTCTGATTTATATGGGAACTAAAAAATCTTATGATGCAATCGGTATTCCTCATAACATTTGGGAACAATTACCATTGATTTTGTTCGGTTATAACTTTAGTAACGAAGAGGCAGCAAAACATCCTCTATGTAAATTCAACCACGACATATATAAGAAGATGTGTGAAGATTTTAAAAGAGGAAGCATGTAGAACTATAATTTGTAAAAGAAATATTATGAGCTATCTTATTTATGGAATCATATTTCTGATTCTTCTATTTATGGAGTTGGCATATTTTAAACTTGCCGACAAGTTCAACATTATCGATAAACCTAACCAGAGGTCGTCGCACTCAACAATAGTGTTAAGAGGCGGTGGCATTATCTTTCTGATTGGAGCATGGGTATGGAGCGCATTCTTCGGTTTTGAGTATCCATGGTTCCTTGCAGGTGTGACACTTATAGCAGGTGTGGGCTTCGTGGACGATATTCGTTCGCTGCCCGACTCGGTGAGGTTGGTGGCGCAGTTTGCAGCAGCTGCCATGGCGTTCTATCAGTTGGATATACTGCATTGGGAGATGTGGTGGATCGTGTTGGTAGCACTAATCGTTTATGTAGGAGCAACAAACGTAATAAACTTTATGGACGGAATAAATGGAATAACAGCAGGATATTCATTAGCTGTTTTACTTCCATTAGCAACCTTAAATGCTGACAATGAGTATGTGGCGCAATCGCTGATCTTTACAACGATTATTGCAGCAATAGTGTTTTGTATATTCAATTTTCGACCGAAGGGTAAGGCTAAGTGCTTTGCTGGCGATGTCGGGTCGATAGGTATAGCATTTATTATGTTGTTCCTGTTAGGTAATGTTATTATCAAGACTGAAGATATAACATGGCTGATATTCTTATTAGTATATGGTGTGGATGGTTGTTTGACTATCATACATCGTATCATGCTGCATGAGAATTTGGGTGAGGCACATAGAAAGCATGCTTACCAGATTATGGCGAATGAGCTGAAGATTGGACATGTGAAGGTAACATTATTATATATGACGATACAGCTGGTGGTTTCGCTTGGATTTATTTATTTGTGCCCGAATACTGCGCTTTGCCATTGGATGTATTTGATTGGAGCATTAGCTGTATTGGCTGTCGCCTACGTATTGTTCATGAAGAAATATTATCACTTGCATGAGGAATACCTTAATTCACTAAAGAAATAACATTTACAAATTTCAAGACATGAATTTCATAGATTATATGAACACCCTTTCGTATAATTTATGGGGTTCATGTTTTGTTCGTTTACAACAATTATGGAAATTAATAAAGACTTTTTAGGTAAGCTCTTTGAGCAGGCTGTTGTCAATCCTCGATTGCGCCAGAACTTGGATTTGCGAACATCAGACAATGATAATTCGCAACGCATGCTGAATGCCTTGTTGCCAGGAACCGTTGTGCCTATCCACAGGCATCCACAAAGTACGGAGAATGTTTTTCTCTTGTGCGGTAAGATTGTGGAGGTTATCTGTGATGAAAACGGAAACGAAATAGAGCGTATTCACCTTGACCCAACCATTGGTAATTATGGCTGTGTTGTTCCACAAGGAGCATGGCATACTGTAGAAGTACTGGAGCCATCGGTTATATACGAAGCAAAGGATGGAAAGTATGGTGAGGATGGCAGTGAGACGTTTGATGCTTTCAAGTCAAAGGAGGCGGAAAACAAGGAACAGGCTTCAACCACATTCTCCAACAGTCTTGGCGATTTGAAAAAGAACATCGAGTATCTGATTGGCATGGAACGCCAGTCGGGAAGCATGGATGTCATTACTCCGCTTTATGTGTCGCGGATGCTGAATGTGCCACTTGAAGAGGTGGAGCGAGTGATGAAGGATATGGTATTGTAATTTTTAAAGTTGAGTCCACTTTTAAACGTGGACTCACACAATTAATATGAAGTTAAGAGAATGCATTATATGGCTAAGAGATGTGACTATCAAACCTATATTAATAGTACTGATAGTAGCATTATTAGACAAACCTATTGATCATCATTTACTTTCTCCATTATGGGACTTCCTTAATTTGGAGTATAGTAAGACATTGCTATTGTTTGTTGCATTGATATCCATAATTATAGGGTATAATGGCTGGCAAATGTACAGATGCAAATATGATAAGAAACACATCAGTTTGTATCTTTTGGCATGTGGTCTTTATGTGCTATACTATGAGCAATGGTCATACATAAACATATGGTTATGGATAGATTGTTGGAATATATTGCTTTCTGCTTATCCTATAGGAGTCGGGACACATTGGCTTTACAAACGCATCAAACGTAAAGGTGGCAATAATAACAAGTTTGAGAATGTACCACCAATAATACTTCTTGAAGATGAGCCTGTGCAGACTGAGTCTGAAGATGAATTTCGATATGGTATTTTCGCAAAACGAATTGCACGAACTATCACAGAAAGTACTCAAAAGTCATCTTTTAGCTTAGGTGTTACAGGCATTTGGGGCGCAGGTAAAACATCAATGCTAAACTTGCTTAAGCGATATATAGAGAAGGATGAATCGTGTATTATAGTCGATTTCAATCCTCGTGAATCTGCCGAAGTGAAGTATATACAGCATGATTTTCTAACAGCAATTTGTTCTGCACTGAAGAAATATCATACTGGAGCATCGCATATAATGTCTGATTATATGAAAGGCTTGCGTGTTTTTGCAAAAGATACACCTTGGTTGAAAGTTTTAGACATCTTTCAAACTAATGATGTAGATAAGTCAAGGCATGAAGTCGAGAGCATGATACGTTCCATTGACAAGAAAATCGTTGTAATCATTGATGATTATGACAGGCTAACTGGAGAAGAGATTGTTGAGGTTCTGAAAGTTATAGGTAATAATGGCTCATTTGAACGGACTTTCTTTGTGAGTGCATACGATAAGAATTATGTTAATCAGGTATTGAAAGCTTATTTCCATGAAACGGTAGATAGAGACTATACTGATAAGTATTTTAATCTTGAATTGAGGCTTCCTGATAGAAAACAATTCTATAAAAACGGGTATTTGCAAAAGCGTCTGTATGACTTGTTAGCTAAAGGTATAATCAAAGATATGACCCAAGGACAAATTGATGAAGCACTGATGCCTGTTGTAAGTTTCATAGATAGCTACCTACCTACGCCACGCGACATAAAACGTTATATAGGGTTGGTCATGGCTTCTTTTTTGGAAATACAAGAGAATGTCGCATTAAGAGATTTCCTCTTATTGGGATTGATAAAATATAAATACCCACAAGAATATGATATGCTATATAAGCATTTCTACTTCAAACAAAATATATTTGGCAGTTCAAATGATACTAATTTTACTTTGAAAGATTCCAAAGAATTATTAGGTGTAAAGTCTTTAAGCATTTTAAACCTAATGTTTCCTACTAATGGAATACATGCTGTAACAGATAAACAATTCGGCTATAAGCACCTATCATGGAAAAGGTCGTTTGACTACTACTTCTTTGATCAAGAATTGGGACATATTTCTTTCAGGGATTTAATCTCATTAACTGTACCAGATATTCCTATAGGAGACTTCCGAAAAGCCACAGAACATTGGGATAAAGAATACTTGAAAGAAGATGTTGCTGATTTCGTAAGATGTAGAGCAATAACAGTACATGGAGAAAATGATTTCAAACAATATCTGAGGTTATCGCTAATGGCAAGGTATTTTTGCCAAACACGAAAACTATACATACATTGTCTAAGTTTGCTGTCAAAGGACAATTGTGACGCAAATGCTAAGGATTTCGGTCTTTCTACAGAGGTATATACCAATATCATTAATGAATTTATGAATAAGAGACAAGAATGGGTGTTGTCTGCAATTTTACTTCAAGATGCATTAACTGCGAGTTTGAGACCTGGTATGGAAATCGAACTTATATTCAGCCACACCCATTTACAATCTATAGCGAAAGAACAACTGACAGATGTAGTAAACATATTTCATGCGGAACGTGCAACAACAGAAGATGTATATGAAATGCTTAAAGCAAATATAAAAGGCGTATTTGGCGATGGTAGTACGGAATTGTCTAAGGATGCATTGTCCAAGGTGAAGGAAGACATGGTAAATAATGCCAAGAAATATTTCAAGGATATAGTTTGGCATAATCCAATACAAGGTAAAAGAACAGGAATCGTAATGGGTTTTAATTCTCATCTCCCATTGTATGACCTATTTGCCAATGAAAAGATCTTTGGTGCATTCCTAAAAGAAGTGGATCAAAAAGAAGCATCGTTATCAATAGAAACATCCTGTTTGCATGAAATCTATGAAAGATTTTGTAAAAATAAGTTTGAGCCATTCAATAAAGACACACGAGGAAGTAATCACAATATACGCCAATGTGATTTTCAAACGTATAATCTAATTTTTGAAGGAGAACGATAATGAAAGACCTATTTTTAGATACGAATAATAAAACATGCATAAAGACTCGTTCGATTTCGTCTACAACGCAGATGTTTCAGTCTTCATTTACCAGTTTCGAGGATTTTCTGTATGGGGATGCAAAGAGAGATACGTTTTGGTTTGGGTTTGAGACTATTTGATGGAGAGTTATTCAAAAGGGACTCAGACAAAAAACTACTGCTGAGTGGGTTTAAACAAAAACGGAGTAAAAACACCAGTCTGTTTTTCTGAGCCTTCGGCTTACTGCTGTGGTTCGCACTTCCCTTACGAGAGTGAACTCTCGACGGAAAGTGCGCCCCACATCAGTAGTGGCGCACACGCCATTCAGAAAAACAAACTGGCAATAAACCGAGATAAACCGTGGGGGCTTGAAAAGTTTGCATTGATAATACATGCGGTTGTAAACGGAATAAAAACAGTTTGAGACGATGTTATATATATTGTTTGAGGACATGTCCCTAATGTTTTTTCTGTTTATCGCCCGATTGTTGGCAAGTGCTGCTTTGCTGCACTAATCTATTTGTATAAGGGTGGATGTCGAGAGTTTACTCTCGTAAAGCCAACCTTAAACAAATGGATTTAACCCGTAGGGTTTGCCAACTATCGGGGGTATTTACGGTTTATGTCAAATCACTTTAAAAAATTACTATCACCCCATATTCCATATAAACTTTTAGAATATGTCAGATAAGAAAACCTACGAATGGGACTTCGGCCTGTTTGAAAAGACATGGAGTTTGCGAGGCAGACCTTGCCCTGATTGCGTAAACGAAAGCAACTGGAGGGCATGGAGTCAATACCTGTCAAGACTTATAAGCAAACATCTGTGTGCAGACACCATGCAGACGAAAGAGTTCCAAGAAGAGTTGGAAGCGGTTCGTAAAAATGAAGAAGAACGCCTTGCCCATCGGAAAAAGCTGGATGAAGCAGCTGAGGTACGCAGAAGGCGAAGCTGTATGGAACGTCCAAAGATAGACTATGTACCCAAAGGATTGTATATAGACCTGGAGGAAGTATACGCTAAGTATTTCCAACAAGTGGTGACCTTCTTCCCTGATGACAAAGACGACTTCATGTATATGCTACGACTGTTGGAGCGTTGGGAGAAGAAATCGATACCAGCAGTGTTGGCAAAAGGACGGCCAGACGCAGCATATGCCATTGCCATGGGACTGTGCGAACATCTGCCCTTGCTGATATTTAGAGAGGACATTAGAGACTATCTGAATGAATACAAGCTACGTATCGGCAAACTGATATATGCGAGCTTTGCAGCCTTGGTAGATAGTGTGGCTGCATGGAACAACGAGGAGAAGCGAGAAGAGGTCTTCACCTACATCTTTACGCATCTGCCACGGTTTGATGATTTCAAACGAGTGCAGAACAATATACAGATGTTGGCACCAAGTAAGAAATTCACGGGAGAACCAGTGAAGATCGAGCGAGAGATGAATGACGAAGAAGAACGCGCTGCAAGAGAGGCAGAGCGGAGGCGACGGGAAAAAGAGCGACAAATATTGGAGGCAGAGAAAGAAGCCAAGTCGTTGATACCATTGAACAAAGACTATGAACAGCATATCTTCAACAGAAGAAATGTGGATTGGGACTGTTATAGCATCTGGCAGCTGATGTTGGAAGAGAACAAGAATATTGAGACCTTGCTTGCCGTTGGAGAATACCAGACGGCAGCATTGATGTTCCTGCAACTGACAAAATCCATGTGCAGACACTTTGTGATAGACAGGCACTGGGAGTATTTTGATGATATGTATAGTCCTGAATATGCCATAAGAGACATGGTGGAGGAGTTTGAACGATTGGCGAAGGAAGGTAAACTGCCAGAGGATGTGAATGTTTATTTGCATGAGGCGTGGAAAGAGATTGAGGGAATGGAGAGTTGTACGGATTATGGGGTGCCGAGAGGGGCTTTGCCCTTTTAGTGGGCAGTGGGTGTTGGTTGACAAAAACCTGCTAATGGGTGGGCTTTAGACAAAAACCGATTAAGTCATTGTACGGAAATAGACAAAAACCGAGATAAACCCCGTATCTGTTTTCCGAGTCTTCGACTTGCTTTACATCCATATAAAGCCTTACGAGAGTGAACTCTCGACTGCTTTATATGAATGTAAAGCTGTGGCACGATGTGCCACTCGGAAAACAGATACGGCGATAAACAGAATAAAAACCGTTGGCGTATGCGAAACTAATGATACCGCATAACATAAAAACACTGGGGTTTGCAAACTGTGGACACACTCGGAAAACAGATACATAGATAAACAGGAAAGCATTAGCACGGCTTTCTCCAATGGTTCTTTATATTGGTTTTGAAATGTATTTACAATGGTTTTTTCTGTTTATTGCTCGATTGTTGGCAAGTGCTGCTTTGCTGCACCAATCTATTTGTTTAAGGATAGATGTCGAGAGTTTACTCTCGTAAAGCCAACCTTAAACAAATAGATTTAACCCGTAGGGTTTGCCAACAATCGAGGGTATTTATGGTTTATGTCAAACTTCTACTCCTAATCATCAGCGCAAACAGTACAAGTCTCATAACCTCAAAACTCTGAATATTGGATGAATCAAATATATCTATGAGAAATTATGAATAGTGTTGAAATAGAAAAGAAGATAAGGGAATTGGTGGAACACTATCTGATAAAGGACTATCATGTAACCGTAAAGCGTGGAGACGTGATACTATGGTTGCCAGATATATGTAAGGATAGCCCATTCAATAAATTGGTGGACGAGGTATATGGGGCGTTGGATGGCAGCATCCGAATAAGCATAATATACCCGAACAACGGCAAGAAAGTCAGTGAGTTCATCAAGGAAAACATGGAAGAGATAAAGCGCATGAAATTGATTTAATGCGTAGATAATAATTTGTGGAACTGCCATTTTAGATTATTTCGATTATCTAATTACATTATGCGAAAAACAAAATTTGGCTATATAAAGGATGGGAATTATATCCGTATTGGTGACAATATGCATGGGATATATAAGACCTACGATGATATGCGTTTCAACTGGCAGTTAGTCAGTCAGACAGAAGGTGACATAACGAAGTACTACCTGCTGAACAATAAAAATGAAGCCATTGAATACGTAGGACGAAAAGACCCATGGTCACCACTGACAGTAGGCACCAAGGAGCAATATCTCTATATGGATAATGCGCAAGGCTCGATGCAGGACGTGACAACCTATGGAAGAGAATATATTACTGGGGAAAAACGCAAACAGCAGAGCAACAGTATCTATAAAACCATCAATGGAGAAGAATGCCTTGTAACATACGCCTATTATGCTATTAACAAGAACAGAGGAAAGGAATACAACAGTAAGGACGCATACGTCTGTGAACATTTCATGCGCAACGAGTATGCCATCAGCAACAATAACCACCATATCATTCTGGAAGGATTGAAGAGTGTAAAACTCTCAGATGACAATATCGCAGAAGTAGTATTTGCAGGAGAAGACAAGACCACATGGGTAAATCTGTACACCATGCAGGAGTTTGATGAGCGTCCGATTGTAGAGCGTATGGGATTCATGGACGTGCTGAGAGTTGGCTATAACTATTATTTCTATAAAAACAGAGACATGGCAGGCATACCGATGCATCATCGGGAATGCGTGGCAAATGACAGAATATTCCAGTTCTTGGACCTGTATATGATACTTAGAGACCAACCCAATAAAGTCTACTATATATCTGGAGAGCACCGAAGAAAGGAACAGTGGTATCTGATACTGATAGACATCACCAATGCCAATTCGAAGACTCATAAAGAAATACCCTCGATGTGGTTGCCGAGACGAAGTTGATATGAAGGATATTCAGCTATACGACTATCAAAGAGAAATGAGTGAACGGATTGAGGCGGCTTTTCGGTCGTGTCAGTCCGTGATGGTGCAGATGCCGACAGGTACGGGAAAAACCGTGCTACTGACCGAAGTAGTGAAAAACGAAAAGGTAAAAGTGAAGAATCCATGTGTGTGGATTGTGGTACATCGGCGTGAATTGGTAGAACAAATCAAAGAAACGCTCGATACTATGCTAAACAGTTACTCTTCTACTCCTGATACCACCACTTCCCTTTTATCGGATGATTCTCGCATAAAGGTCATGTCGATACAATGGCTGTCGAGACACTATCAAGAACTGAAGGAAAAACCATCATTGATAGTAATCGACGAGGCGCATCATGCCGTGGCGAAGACCTATAAGGAGGTGATGGATGCTTATCCTGAGGCAAAGAAACTGGGACTGACAGCCACGCCCTGCAGATTAACCCGACGAGGGTTCACCGATTTGTTTGACGTGCTGCTGCAGTCGTGGTCAGCAAAGAAGTTTATAGCCGATGGTTGGCTATCGCTGTATGACTATATGTCCATCAGAGAGGACAGCGAGGACTGGCGCTTGGTGAACTCGCTGAAGAAACGAGGTGCCGACGGAGACTTCTCGCTGAAAGAGATGAGTGAGAAGCTGAATGTGCAGCCAAGTATCGAGAGGCTTTGCGATACAGTGATGAGATATGCAGCAAACAAGAAAGGCATCACTTACGCCATAGACATAGCCCATGCGGAGCATATCGCAGAAGCGTACAGACAACATGGCATAAATGCCGTGGCGATAAGCAGCAAGACACCGCTTGAAGAAAGAAAGGCAATCATTGAAAGGTTTAAGGAAACAAGTGTAGGAGATTGTTATGGTAAGCCTTGCTATGCCTCTCTGGGCCTTACTAAGCCATTAGGTGAGACATTGAGTGCAGACTATAAGGCAGACGTGAGGGATAAGACATTGGAACAGAAAGCCAACATACAAGTGTTGGTGAATGTAGATTTGTTCGGAGAAGGCTTAGACTGTCCCGATGTAGAGTTTATCCAGTTGGCAAGACCCACACTGTCGTTGGCAAAGTACCTGCAGCAAGTAGGACGTGGCATGCGTGTGTTTGAGGGCAAGAAGTATTGCTTGATATTGGACAATGTCGGGCTGTACCGTTTGTTTGGACTCCCGTCAGATGACAGAGACTGGCAAGCCATGTTTGAGGGACGTGTCGCTGGTAAAGGCATTCTGACAGAAGAAGTGGAAGGACCGTATAACATAGCCTATTCCATTTGCAACGGACAAGAGAGAATCACTTCGGACGCACGAACAGAGCTAATCACCGTGATGACACATGAGGGACAACGTATGGACTTGGAAGAAGCATACGGCTACGAGATAGTCAGCAACAAGGAAGGTCTGTCGGGTGTTGTGGATAAGGACGGCAAGGAAGTGCTGGCATGTGAATATAATAAGGTAGAACTGAAAGCATACGGAATAGCCAAGCTGTATTCTCGACGGAAGATAGACAGAGAACGTTCATGGATGGACTTGCGTAATGGTGTGCGATACTTCAAGCGTCCGAGAATCGAGAAACATGGCTTTATGGAGTTTTCCACTACAGACGGGTTGCGCCTCTATCCGAGAGTAAAGACACGTCAGATGGACGAGAACAGTTTTGTATTGCGGAATGCGTTGAATAATGGGACAGACGAAGGGCTGCGGTTCCGCAATTTCTTTGTGCAGCCATCAGAGCCAGACAGACTATACATGTTCAAGGAGAAAATAGAAGACCTGTCGATTTGGGAAGACGAGCAAGGAGGTTTGGCATGGTGCAAGGCTTGGGATACCATGTTACATCCTATGACAGCTGAAGAATTAGTAGAAAAGAGAAACACATGGGAAGAAGAAGTCAAGCAGTTTGAAGAGGAAAAGAAACAGTACATAATTTTTTTCAGACCAGAAATAAAAATAGATTACATCGGATGCAGAACACAGTTAGCTGACTATAAAGAACCTGCCAATCTGAGAGTCACCTGCGTTACGAAGAACAATTACCAAGTATATTATCGAAGAAATTGGTTGGATAAATGGGAGTCATTAGGCAGTTATGCTAAGATTTATCCTCAGGCATACGGTATAAGAATAGTTCAGAACAGAGAAGGCAAATACCTTGTACGCACAGAACTGTACAAACCAATGGAAAAGCCAGAACAGACGTATGAGTTTGCAGAGCTGCAGAACAACGCCCTGCTTCATTTTACGGAGCAAGGCAAGGAATACTGGGTATATTTGGAGAATATGACCTGCTTAACCCGTAAGCCAGAATTTGTCACCATTGGTTTCCTGGATTTTTTGAAGATTGGTGGAGTGTATATGAGACGTGGAAGAAACAATGGTGAAACTTACAGAAGAGCAGAGATAAGGATGTACGATGACATTTGCTTCCTGGGATCAAGAGAGGTATTCGTCAAGACGGCATATAGAAAATACCATTATTACATACAGCAACGGTCATTGGACGGCAAACATTTTGTGCTGAGTGATAGTATGAAACCAAAAGAATCATCAACATGGTTTGATATGTACTATGACGGGAAGAATCCTCCGATAGTAGAAAGACGAAAGAAGGACTATGAGATATACGGAGTGAAGAAGTAGCTTCATAGAATGAGTATAGGCAAAGGCGGATGTTCAAGATGGAGAGTCTTGGGCATCCGCCTTTGAGTTTTATGTTATGGTTTAAGCAAATTAATAGGAGCTACATATACACCATCTTCACGCTGATAAGCACCACCAGTTGCAGTAAGTACCATCAAGAAAGAAGGTGCTTGTTCCTCACTCTTTTCTATTATTTTATTTCGCAAAGTCTTAAGGGAATTAGCCCCATGTTCAATCAAATCATCACCCCCTAATTTGATTTCTATAGCCCCCCATCTTCCGTCTTCAAGATGAAGTACTGCATCACATTCCAAACCAGTATTATCGCGGTAATGAGACACTGAGCCACCAATAGAATTAGCGTATATAGAGAGGTCTCTTACAGCAAAATCTTCAAAGAACAATCCAAAACTTTCCAGATCGTGCATCAAGTCGTTCGGACTTACTCCCAATGAACGACAAGCAATAGACGTATCTATGAAATGTCTTGTAGGAGTTCCCCTTATAGAAGTCTTCGAACGAATGTTTGGATTCCATGCTGGTAAATCTTCAAGAATATACAAATCTTTTAATGCCTCCATGTAATCATCAAAAGTCTTCGGATCCATTGTCCTTTCATTACTTTGACGAACATCAGCTATGATAGTGGAAACAGCAGCTTCTGTTGAAATATGACGAGCATAACTTCTCAATATCATTCTTAATACATCAGGACGTTTGTTCCTGAATCTTTCATTTTCGCAGTCCTCAAATACGAACAAGCCATTATAATAATTCTTAGTTATTTCTATAGCAATCTCCTTAGGAGCCTGTACAGATATAGGCCAACCACCTCTACATATGAGGAAAGCTATGTCATTAAGAGATATTTCGTCATTCATATCCCATGGGTAATTGTTCTTTCCATCAAACAAATCCATCAAAGAAATAGTTCCTTTAGATTCTTTAGATTCCCACAAACTCATAGGTCTCATCTTTACTGGAGTTATTCTGCCAGCTCCACTGTGGTGAACTTCCGTTTTGTCTGCAGGAGTAGAACTGCCCGTAAGGATATATTTGCCAAACTGATATTCAAAATCCAAATCATCTTTCACTTGATTCCAAATATCTGGAGCTTTTTGCCATTCGTCTATAAGCCTTGGTTTCTCACCACCCAACACTCCTTTAGGGTTCATTCGTGCCATGGTAATGGACTGCTTCGTATTAAGTTTTACATAACTTTTTTGATAAAGCATACATGTAGTTGTTTTGCCACAGAACTTAGGTCCTGCAACAACGACAGCTCCTGAAGTTTTTAACTTCAACTCGATTTCTTTTTCTACTAGTCTATTGTAATACATAAAATGCCTATTTACGTTTTGTTTCTGCAAAATTACAAAATTCCCATAATTTTCAATCAAAAATTCCCATGATTTTCAATCTAAAATTCCCATGATTTTCAATTTACGGGGAATATGGCATGAAAATGTCGCCTCGATAGTAACACATAATCGAGTTGAAACCTATCTGAGTCACATGGAAAATCCCTGATACCAAAATTTATTTTGCCAAAACACTGCCTAATACCAAAATCTTTTTAGCGGATTTACACCCTGATACCAAAATTTTGAGCTATTTGGATTGGGCGATATAGTCCAATAACACCTTGACATCGATAGACTTACGCTTGTATTTTATGGACAAATGAAGATGGGGAGCGGTGGAGCGACCAGAGGAACCAGTAATGGCGATTGGAGTGCCCGATTGGATAGATGCACCTTTGGGAACGAGGATGTGCGAGAGATGGCAGTAGCTGATGGTATAGTTACCATGACGAAGAGTAATGAAATTGCCAGAACGTTTATCATTGCCGATGCGTTCTACAATACCATCAAGTATGGCATAACAAGGTTCATAGTTGGCACGCAGGTCAATACCGTTATGAAACTTTCTCTTGGCAGTGAATGGATCATTGCGATAGCCATATGGTGACGTAATATAAATATTTTGAAGAGGAAACGAGATTTGTGAGCTTGCAGTAGCAGGCTTATTTATTGTAAAATCATTGGTAGCCATCGAGTCAATGACTGATGGCTGCTTAATAGAAGAGGTATCACGAGAAAGTGGTGCCTCTTTTTTTGTCTGTGGTGTTATTACCTTAACCTTGTAACGACGATTATGATTATCTACGGAGTAGAACTGTGCATGAACTGTTGTAGAAGCAGAGAGTCGGACAGCAGTTATGAAGACCAATAAAAACTTTTTCATGTAGACAAAAGTAGTATAAGGAAAAGGAAAGGCAAAACTGCGAAGATTGAAGGAACGAAAATATAACATCAAATAAGAATCAAGTATGATTATTCATTGATTATCATACTTGAATTATAAATTAGCATAAATGTAAGCTCCAAGAATGAGCGATATTCATGCAATGGCCACATTCCAATATAATTTTGCTGATGTGTGGCGTATGTTTGCGTTGAAGGCAAAAGGCTGCACAGTTGAAAATCAATAAATACAATCAAATATGAAAGCAAGAATAGAAGAACATGAAGTGCCGTACCAGACACTTGCCAAGTACGGATTGACACGAGAAATGATTGAAGACCTGCCCATGCAAGTATTGGAAGACATTGGTCAGGGAAGACGTTCGCCAGTACTGCCCATACAGGTGGAGGATGAAAATGAGAATGTTATCAAGAGTCGAACACGTTTCGCTTTTGTACGCATGGAAGATGGTAAGGTAGACGTAATGTTCTATCCAGTACTGAGCCAAGCACCTTTGGCGCAATATGATCAGGAACAACAGAAGCAGTTGCTATCAGGAAAAGCCATCCTTGCAGACATGATGATGGACGGAAAACAGAGCAAAGCATTCGTGCAGTTGGATGCAGAGACCAACCAAGTGATGTATGCCCCCACACCAGTCATTGGTCGCAACCTACAAGTTCTGTCAGGAGAAATGCATCTGAGTTCAGCAGAAGTAAAAGTCATCCAGCATGGTGAACCGCTTACATTCGTAATGGACGAAGACCCTGTTACAGTTGGCATTGACCTGAATGAAAGCACAGGTATCAGACTATGCCAAGGTGATGATCGGAAATGGCAAGAGCAGACCAAAAGAGAATGGGATAAATACACATTCGGATGTTATGGCTGTTGGGTGATGGACGATGATGGTAATCTGGACTATGTCAGTGAGGATGATTATACGGAAGAGTTGTGGAATGAGTTGTCACGCAAACGAGAGGGACATCTTGCGAGAATCGGACATCATTAAAAAGATAGGGGTCATTTTAGGGTATGCCGATAGGTGTGCTTAGACAAAAACCTGATGTTGAGTGGAAGTTAGACAAAAACCGAAAAAACTCCGCATCTGTTTTCCGAGTCTTCGACTTGCTTTTCATCCATACAAAGCCTTACGAGAACGAGTTCTCGACTGCTTTATATGAATGTAAAGCTGTGGCACGATGTGCCACTCGGAAAACAGATGCGGCGATAAACAGAATAAAAACCGTTGGGGGCTTGCGAACTGGGCATCGGGAAATACATACCGTTATGGACATTGAAAACATTCGTTGCTCTTAAACAATGGCTACTACTCGGAAAATAGATGCAGCGATAAACAGAATAAAAACCGTTGGGGACTTGTTAGGCATAGGCCTTACTGCGCCTATTTAAGCCGACTAAGCCGTGGCGGAGAATAGAAGGCAAATATGGGATAACAATAGAAAAATCAGAATACAAGAATAATGGCAAAGAACAAATATTATCCAGAGGAAGTACTGGTAGAAAAAGTTCAGAAAGGAGAATATGGTTGGTTGAATTATGTCAACCATTACTCAGAGGAATGGCAGGAAGAATACACACAGTACTGCTTAAACAAGGGATTGTGCATCTGCGAGGACAGTGCAAGACAATTTGTAGCATATAAAGACAAATTGTTGGAAGAAGCACTGGAGCGAGGGGATGCGTAGAAGTATCACTAAAAACACGAGAAAAGAATGGCGATAAGAAAACAATTGAATCCAAGGCAGATGGACTTGTCCCCAGAGTTGCGTGATCTGCTTATGCGCAATGGTATGCAAGCGCATATCATTGCCGATGGCAATGGGTATCAGTTGGCAGTGCAGGGACATGACAGTCCGTTGCTCACCTACAGACTCACCGAGAAACAAATGCTTGCATTGACAGACTGGGGGACCAGCTATGCCAACAAGACAGCCTATAATACCTTCACGAGTGTTGTAGGCAAGGACTTTTATCTGCCTAAGAACTTCGTGCATGCCCGTAATGCCAACGGACGTGTAGCAATGGGACTACATGGGTATCGTGTAGGAATTGGTGAGTATGGACGAACAGGAGGGTATTGTATGCACCCTCCTCACTTTTTGGGATGGACACCGAGAATGCAGGATGGCTGGCATCTCCGAAGAGTCGGCGGTCAACTTTTCTATCCGCAAGTCCCAATGGTGTCAGAGCGTTGGGACAGAAGAATGAATCCAGGTGAACTGCAATCAGGCGGTTATGGGTTCTATTATAAGGGACAAGCACAACAGCCTGTTGTAAGTCAAGATGTACTGCAAAATCTGCAAGCAGTGGTAACACCAGTGGTAAGCAGACCAAGAAGTAATGAACCAGCCAAACCCTACAAGGAGTTGATAACATCCCCAGTCTATTTCTCCAACGAGAAATGGCAGGAATGTCTTTCATCGCATGGTATCATCATTGATGAGCAGAGCAAAACGCTTACCATCCAGTCAAAAGCCACGAATGTAGATATGGTGTATGACTTGAAAGAAGACGAGTTGAAGGCGTTGACCAACAACTCCATCAAGCAAATGCCAATAGACAAACGACTGGACATACTGAACAATGTAATCAAAGATGACTATGCAGACAAGGTTACCATGGATATGCTGAACAGCAAAGAGCGCATCAATATTGGGTTGCGTCCAGAAGTGCAGCAAGAAATGGAGCAACGACAGCAACCAGTCGTTGAAGCCGGACAAGACGAAGAACTGACTGTGGAGCGAGAGCCACAGATTCATGGTGACGCATCGGTAAACGGACAAGACCTGAACCTATTGGACGAAAGTAAAGGTTGGTACCGAGAAGTAAAGAACGGACGTGAGGTGCAAGTTGACGAAATATATGTCGAAAAGATACAAAATACAGAAGCACCAGTTGCAGCAAGCGAGCAAGCAAAAGAGCAGGGACAATCAGCAAAGCAACAAGAAAAGGGCGATGTGAAATACCGCATGACAGCCATTATCAACGGAGAATCCATCAGTCATGAAATAAGCCAGAAACAATATGACAAGTTTATGGCAGTGGATGACTATCACCGTATGAAGCTCTTTTCCAACATCTTTAAGGAAGTGGACATGAAGTCACGTCCTGAAGCAAGCACAGGATTGGGAACCAAAATCTTTGCAGCTTTAGCCGCAGGAGCCGTAGTAACATCAGAAGTAGCGCATGGAATGAGCCATCATCCCCATCCTGAAATCTATGTAGATTGTACGGAAGGAAGACATCCCCCACGCCCCTATTTCAAGCCTGGAGTAGACATGCCCAATGAGGTGGCAGCGAGAAATTTCGAAGCACAGATGAATCAGGAAATAACAGAAATACGACGAGGATATTAATGAACGGAGATTTGACATACAATGACTTCTTGCAGCGATTGCGCATACAAGACGTGCTCGTTGATGCAGGTTATCACCTGAATAAACGAGATGGATTGCGCTATCCGTCGTATATCCGTACAGACAGTGAAGGACGACGTGTGCGAGGAGACAAGTTTATTGTGACAGCAAACGGTCAATGCTGTTTTCAGCCACCACGTCAGAAACTGTATAATGTAATCTCCTTCATCAAGGAACATCCAGAAAAATTTGACGAATATCGAGCAGGAATGTCCACGGACAGATTGGTAAACTTGGTATGCAACCGCTTGTTGAACAATCCAGTGCAAGAGCACTACAACCCGATATTGGCACCAAAAGCAACAAGTAATCAATTCTCATTAAAAGACTATGATTTGTTGAAGTTTGACACTGGAGATAGAAACACCCAAAAGCCATTCTATTTCTACTTCAAGCCAAGAGGTATAGACCTGTATACACAGTATGCCTTTAACAAGCACTTTGTTCTTGCGACCAAACACAGGAACGATGGACTGAAATATACCAATTTGGCTTTTCCGTTGACCAAGCCGGGAGACAACACCATTGTCGGACTGGAAGAACGCGGTCGTCCAAGAATGGATGGAAGCAGCACATATAAAGGCAAGGCAGAAGGCAGCAATGGAAGTGAAGGTCTGTGGATAGCCAACTTGAAGAACGAACCTTTGGATCGTGTAGGTGGTGTCGGATGGTTTGAGAGTGCCTATGATGCAATGTCATTTTATCAGATACATCGTGAGGCAATAAAGCAAAATCCCGAGCTTTCACGTAATGGCATATACGTATCTACTGGCGGTTCACCTACCAAAGGACAGATAAAAGGAATGTTGGAAGCCACACCGCGAGCTCAACATTATCTATGCTTTGATAACGATAAGGCAGGACGTGAATTTGTGGAGCTATTCAAACAAATTGCGAAAGAGCAAGGTATAAATCCAGACAACGTTAGAGTCATGCCAATCCCCATGTGGGCAAAAGATTGGAATGATGTGTTGTTGGACAAACCAAGTGAGGAGCATATCAAATCATTGGAAGGAGAATTCGAACCATTGGGAGTACCAGACGAAAGAAAACCAGGAGGAATGAGGAGGTGATGCGTGGTGCTATAAGCCTTGCTGGGCCTTTCTAAGCCGACTAAGCCGTGGGGTTGGTGGGCTTTAGACAAAAACCGAGATAAACCTCGTATCCGTTTCCCGAGTCTTCGACTTGCTTTCCATCCATCTAAAGCCTTACGAGAACGAGTTCTCGACTGCTTTATCTGAATGTAAAGCTGTGGCACGATGTGCCACTCGGAAAACAGATACGACGATAAACAGAATAAAAACATTCGTTGCTCTTAAACTATGGACACTACTCGGGAAACACATATGGCGACAAACAAAAAAAGTTGGCGTATGAGAAACTCGGTATTGGGAAATGGATATTGCGATAAACGTAGAAAATGAGACTGATAATACACGGAAAGGAGTGATGATAGAAATGAGAATGAAGATATTGATATTGTCATTGGGGTTGATGATTGGCATAGCGATGGATTGCAAGGCACAGGTAACTGCATCAAATCCATTGGAATGGATGGCACTGGCAGAGGGTAATAAACTGTTGGAAAAGCAGATAGACAGTCAGATCAATGGTCAGAAGAAAACAGCCATATTACAGAATACCATTGCAGCCGAGTTCAATCAAATGCACAAATGGCAGAAACAATACAACAGCTATTTGAAAGACGTCAGCGGTTACGCCTCTTCGTTGAAAGCCTGTACCCATCTATATGATGACGGAGTGAGAATCTTTATCACTTTGGGTAAGTTGCGCAAAGCCATCAACAACAATCCGCAAGGCATTGTTGCGAGTATGTCAATGAATAACCTGTATATTGAGACAGCTACAGAATTGGTATCAGTCTTTACCTTGCTGAACGATGCCGTATCGCAAGGAGGTAACGAGAACATGATAACAGGAGCAGGCCGAAGCAAGACCCTTTGGGCTTTGAACGACAAACTCAGCTGTTTCAGCAAGAAACTCCATCGGTTGTATCTGAGCATACGCTACTATACATTCAATGACGTATGGAATAATGCTACGGCAGGAATGATAGACAGAAACAATGCAAATGTTGCAAGGCAAGCAATGGGGCGATGGCGAAGAGCAGCGCAAGTGACAGGAGAATAAGAACCCTTTGTGGAAATAAGCCTTATTGAGCCTTTTTAGGCAGACTGATTCATAGCGTTAATTGGCTGTTTGTAGGTGAATGAGCCTTTCTAAGCCTCTTTATGCCGACTAAGCCATTGATGAAAAATTTTATGCAATGAACAGGATTGGACGGATAAGTAAGATATGACAAATACAATGTTGTACGAAAGAGCAATGGAATAAATGGGAGTTGTAAAATATATAGGAGCTGTGGTGATAGTGATGCTACTGAGCATTGCCAAAACCTATGCCCAGTCAGACCCGACGTTGACGGGAATGATACTGATGTACACCAACAAGGCAGAGAAACAGTTGAAGAACCAAGAACAAGTGATGTTGATGATGACCACAGGTCATATCTGGACAAAGGAAGAAGTAAAGGCAACTACAGACTTGCATCGAGAGTTCAACAACTACCTTGACTCGTTTCGTTCGATTGTATGTTATGCAGCGCAGGTATACGGATTCTATCACGAGGTGACGCAGCTCACAAATAACATGGGTGGACTAATCAAACAACTGGATGCCCATCCGAGTAATGGATTGGCCGTAGCGTTATCCACCAAGCGCAATAAAATCTATCGTGAGTTGATACTGAACAGCGTAGAAATCGTAAATGACATACGAACAGTATGTCTGTCAAAGAATAAGATGACAGAGAAAGAACGTATGGAAGTAGTGTTTGGAATTCGTCCGAAATTGAAAGTGATGAACAAGAAACTGCAACGACTGACAAAAGCAGTGAAGTACACAAGTATGGGTGATATATGGTTGGAGATAAACGAAGGATCAAAGCCACAAAAAGCCAACAAACAAGAAATCGTGAATGCTGCAAAAAGAAGATGGAAACAAGCCGGACGAAACGTGATGCCTTAGCAATAAGCTGAGATAAGCCTCTTTAAGCCTTTCTAAGTTGAGGATGAAGGTAGGCATAGTAAGTTTCGTAGGGAATCGTAAGGCTATCAATAGTAGGTCGGATAAGGCAGATATGAGGCCAAATAAATAATGAAATAACAAAAAAGCGATAGAATATGTCATTTTGGAGTAAACTATTAACAGTAGGTGGCAAGGCATTGGGAGCCGCAAAGACTGGAGCGAAAGCCTCTGCAAAGTCTATAGGCAATTCTGTGATTCATCCGTCACAAACCCTGAACCACGCTGGCAAAGCGGTAAAGACAGCTACTGTAGGAGGAGCTGTAGGATATGTCGGTTGGGAAAAACTCACCACAGACAAGAGTGTGACACGCATTGTAAGTGATGCCGTTATCGGAGAAGAAGCAACCAACGCCATTGCAGGAACAGCCAGCGATGTAAAGGAATTGAAAGACAAGGCAGGAGAAGCGGTAGACAGCATGAACAATGCCATGGGCGACATCAACAGCAAGTGGAGCGGCATGAGCAAGTTCTTCCGCAATATCTTCAATGGAAACGGACTGGATATGTTCGGCAGTTTCTTCAGTAACCTCGGCAAAGGCAAAGTGTCGGGATTGAGTCTGGCAGGACTGGTGGCAGCAGCTTATCTCATCTTTGGACGTTTCGGATGGTTGGGCAAAATAGCAGGAACCATGCTCGGCATGATGTTGGTGGGCAATAATGCCAACCTCAATCATATGATGGGAAGTGGTAGCGCAGGAGAAAGGCGTAGTGCAGCAGTGGCTACTGCCGAAGACACACAAGTAAGAGGAATGAGAAGATAACAGAAAAAGTATGCAATATACAGAAGAAATGATATTACAGTCCAAGAGCGGATATTGTATGCCGTTTGAGGAGCAGCCAGGTAAAGAAGTGGCAATGACATTGGGATATGGAGAACAGACACATCCATCTACAGGAGAAAAGTTCTTTCATCACGGACTGGACTTTATGGTCAACCATTATCCTCTGTCCGCTGTGGCAAGTGGCACCGTATCGGGAGTTGGCAGTGACAGCATACACGGCATATACCAAACGATACGATATGGTAAATACGAGGTGATCTACGGACATCTTGCCAATGTGTATGCCAACTTCGGAGACCCAGTAGTAGCAGGACAAGCAGTAAGCCTGAGCAGCGACCGATTGCATATCAGTGTAAAATTCGACGGAGAGGAGCTGAATCCGTTGGAATTCCTGACCATGCTCTATGGCAATATCAAGGCATTGAAACATCAAGGAAGGATCGGGGCGATAGACATTGACGATTTTGACATGAACATCGCCACACAATATGACAACGACAGAGAAGAAATCGAGTCATTGATGCTGCGTTATCTGCCTTTATATATGGATGACCTACGGCATGGACAATACGCATTGTCGCCCCATCGGGAACAATCGCTACGTAATATTTTCTCGTTGGGAGCCATGAAACGCTACTTCTTTGAGGTTATGCCAAGCATGAGCAATCCGTTGGGTATCAGTCAGAGAAGTGTACCATTGGCATGTAAGGTACAGAATCTCCTAATTGGGGATTTTCTTGACTATTTGGCGTTGCACCACAATGTGTTCCTATCCACATTGAATGAAGCATTAAAAAAAAAGTCCACAGCGCCCTCCTGAGCAGTAGTGGAGTCGTCGATCCATTAATGAATTTGGAAGTGGACATTCAGAGCTTCGACATACCGAGGATAGTCAGCGTATACCCCGACCGCGCAGGAGTAAGATGGTGGACCAAAGCCTGGTTCAACAATCATGAGAACGGAGAGAGTTCAGTGGAGATAGAACGTCAGCAAGCCATTCTGTTTATTCTTGACCGCATAGAGAAAGACGAGTGGCTAACTGAATATTTCCCCAAGCAGATGGAAGTATACCATCATGCGATAGAGCAGACCAAAGAGCAACTGTTGAACCAAGCCCTGTAAGTAACAAAGCAATGAGCATAAAGAACAGCAAACGATTTGCGGAGATAGAATATAGTCTGCAACATTACTTTGAAGGCAGTGTCTTGTCTGTAATGAAACAAGTCAGAAAGACATTGAACGACAAGCAAGTCAAGGAACTGGCAGACTACCAGCGTAGTCCGGCAGGTATCATGGCATCATCCAATCCTATGTTGATAGACATGGGTTGGCAAGCAGTGCGCACAGCTGGCGAGTGGAACAGCAAGACCACCGAGGACTATCTCAAGATGTGCAATGAGAAAATGCAAAACGACAAAGCAATGCAGCGTGACTTCGCATTGTTGTCAGCAGAATGGCGTAAAGCCGTGGTGGAACAAATCGGACGTACAAAATACGATGCACTATCCAAACAAATAGGATGCGATTTGGCATATGCCTATATCGGTCAGCGGATGGAAGACCTGATGATCAACAAATTGGTTGTGGATGACATCCCCAAATCATCGATGGAATACATCATGCGAAAGGCAGCCAAGCAAAGTATCTGGGGATTTACTGAGGAATTGATGAAGTCCCCATTAACCAAAGAGATTGAGGCAAGAAGCGAGAAAGCCTATAAGCCAAGTACCACAGAGAAAGTTACGGGACGAGTGGCAGGTTCTGCAGTAGATGCCGTATCGATGGGAGCTTTTAATGGTTGGACAACCTTCGCCAAGTTCGTTGGCTGCGATGTAGCATTAGGATATGTCTTAGACAAAACCGTTGGCAGTATGGAGCAACGCAAGGAGCAGGTAATGGAGCTAAGCATCAGCAAAGGAATCTTTGGCAGTAACAGCAATGTCTTCAACGGCTTTCGTAAACATGCCAATGAACTTGAAGAATCTGGAGGTTTCCTGCAAACGCTTAACGGACAGTTATCACATAAAATCAAGTTACCAACAAAAAAATACAAGCCTGTGACATGGACAACAAATAGCAATAACAAATCCCCTTTCCCTGTGTTTACACCCAATACGGACTTTCTGAAGCCCAAAGATATACGTAAGGATCCAAAATACAAGGACGTTCCGTTGATTGTAGCACCAGGAAAGGAAGATGACTATCTGAAGGAAAAAGCTCAGCAAGAAGCAGCAAAACAAAAAGAGGCAGAGCGCAAAAGTACGGAAAGAGAACAGGGAACTGACAGTTCAGGAGAAGCACAATCTGTTGACGCATCAGCAGATGAGAATCAAGCCAATCAGTTGCAGCAAGCCAATGAAAACGGTTGGGAAGGACTGTTGGCAAATTTCGGCTTGGACGGTTTCGGCGACATCACCCATAACCTTGGCTATGTGCTCGCCATGTTGCCAGATATGTTAGTAGGATTGCTTACTGGCAAGACGAAGTCCTTGAACATGGACAACAGCATGATACCATTGGCAAGTATTGTGGCAGGAATGTTCGTGAAGAATCCGATACTTAAAATGATATTGATAGGTATGGGAGGAGCCAATCTGATAAATAAAGCCGGGCATGAAGCATTGGAGAGGAAAGCCAATGAAGGCGTAGTGCCAGATAGATATGCAGCAAGCAATCGACAAGTCGCATACAGGCAATATGCAGACGAGCCATTGAATCCACGTTTAAGCAATCCAGTGCTAAAAGGCAGTTGTTTGATAGTACATATCGACCGGGTGCCCTGTACCATTCAATTGCCACAAACCGTGGTGGATGCATATCAGGTAGGGGCGTTGCCGCTGAATACCCTTGCCAATGCAATACTTGCAAAAAATGAGCAAATGCAATCTGTGGCCATGCAGCAGTATGAGAATGGTCGTGAGGAGCGTGAGACAGTCAGCAGATCAAGAGGAATACAATAAGAATATAATAAAAGCACAATATGAAAGACAAGAGTCAGGCAGAAAAGACAGCAGCAGAGAGACAAGTGGAATTACTCTCTACGGCGTTGGGCAGTGCGCCATCAGCAAACGGATATTGGTTGAACGCATCGGGTAAGACCTATCCAAGTTTCTATCCCAAGGGATTGACAGTAAGTCCGTTCAATGCATTAATCATGTCATTGCATTCGGACAAGTCTGGTAGCAAGACCAACCTTTTTATGCCTTTCAGTGAGGCAAAAAGACAAGGAGTGGCGGTAAGGGAGCATGAACGAGGAGTACCATTCCTTTTCTATAATTGGAACCAATACGTCAATCGTAACAATCCGAAGGATATTATCAGCCGAAACGACTATCAGGCATTGGATGCAGAACAGCAAAAGCAATATAAAGGTGTGCACAATCGAGAGATACGCACACTGTTTTGTATTGACCAGACCACAATGCCATTTGCCAATGAGAAAGAATACAAAAAACTGTTGGCAGATTATGGCACAGCTGAGGAGCGAGGTTTGGGAGAAGGAACTGAGCGAGCCATGCATGTTCGCTTCAATGACTTCCTATTGAAAATGCGTGATAATCTGGTACCCATACGTACGGACGGCAGCGGTATCGCACATTATGACACGGAAAAGGATGCAGTGTATATGCCACGCCAAAAGGACTTTGAGCATTACAATGACTATGTGCAAGAAACATTGCGCCAGATTGTCTCTGCCACAGGACATCAGCAGCGGTTGGCACGTGAAGGCATGGTGATGAAAAATGGTACAGCTCCATCGGAGGATGCCATAAAAAGAGAACGATTGGTGGCTGAATTAGCTTCAGGAGTGAAAATGTTGGAGTTGGGACTGCCAGCGCGATTGTCGGAAGAAGGCTTGCGACAGACAGATTACTGGGTTCGTGAGTTGAAAGAAAATCCCTGCCTGATAGATGCTGTAGAGAGTGATGTAAACAATGCCCTTTTAGTAATGCGCAAGGCAGAGCAAGGAGAAAAGATAGAATACTCCACCATGCGCAATCAGCGAGAGACCAAAGAACTGATGGACCAGTTGCCTAAACACTATCTCATAGCGGATGAAATCAAACAGCATCCCGACAAAGACAACAAGACCATCGTATTGGTCATCGACAAGGAGAAAAAGACAGCCGATGTGGTTATGCCGTCAGGAGCCTCATTAGAAGTGAACAATGAGATACAGGGCATGAGCAAGCAACGCATCCAGAAAGCATTGGAACGTGAAGGCATCGAAAACGTACGCTTCTACAATCCTGACGGAGCATTGGGGTATCGCCCCGATGACAGTTACTTTGCGGACAAGCAAGTAGACATCGCCCGACTGAAAAATTGGTCGTTAGAACATCTATCCACATTAGATGCCAGTCCTGCTGTAGAGCGAGCCAAGGATGTTGGGTTCAGTCAAGTACAGATGATACAAGACGACAAAAACCGTTGGGCCTTGTATATCAAGCCCGAGGGACAGAACGGATATAGCATATATCCAGACAAGGCAGACATCAACCAGTTCTTTAGTACACTGAAGCAGTCGATGGACAATTTTGAAGCAGTAAAGATGGAGTTGGCAAACAAATATCACCATCGTGCAGCTGTACAACCTGACTTGAAAGTGGACCTGTTCGGGAGCAATGACCTGGATATTAATATGAACCGCATAGAACGTGTATGCGTGTTCAAAACCAAAGAAAATGGCATACTTTGTTCAGCAACCATCGACGGAGAAAAGATGAAGCCCAGATGCATTACCCCACAGCAATGGCAGCGGTTATGGGTAGCAGAAGACAGAAACAGCTATAAAACGCATTTGGCAGCAACCCTATTTGCTGACGTGCTGAAAGCAGGAGAAAAACAAGAACAGACATCATCGGAGAAACAGGAAGTAGAGACCGAGGTGAAGCAGGAACAGCAAGGAACCACAGAGAAGCATGAAGAGGAACACCGGGAATATCACGAGGAAGAAGACAAACAAGACAAATCCAAGGAGAAGGTCAAGGAGGAAAAAGCAACTGAGGAAAAGAAAGCACAAGAAGCCCAAGGCAAGAAAGAGCAGAATGCATCTGGCATAAAAAAGCAATGGGATGACTTGAAAGCCAAGCACCCAGATGCATTATTGTTGTTCCGCATTGGTGATTTCTATGAGATGTACAATCAAGATGCACGCAAAGGGTCTGAGATATTAGGTATCACGCTGACCAGACGAGCAAACGGCAATATCAAAGAAATGGCAGGATTTCCATACCATGCCCTTGACACCTACCTGCCTAAACTGATACGGGAAGGACAACGAGTAGCCATCTGCGATATGTTGGAAGAGCCCAAACGGCACAAGCAGGAGGAAGTGAAAGTGTTGGTAGAACCATCGAGAGGTATGAAGCGGTAGGTTTAAGTACAGTAAAAGGATAACAAAAAGTAGTAAGAACAATGAGCAAGAACCAATCATACGCCGACCAATATGCAGAGGCGGCTATGGAGCAGATGAAGCGTTATGGCATTCCTGCTTCCGTTACCTTAGCGCAAGGCATGCTGGAAAGCAGTAATGGAGAGAGTGAACTGTCACGATTAGGGAATAATCACTTTGGCATCAAAGCAACAGCTTCGTGGTTGAAAAACGGAGGTGAATATCTGGTATATACGGATGATAAGCCCAATGAAAAGTTTTGCAAATACAGTTCTGTGGCAGACAGCTACGAGCATCATTCCAAGTTCCTCGCTAATAATCAGCGTTATGCCAAGTGCTTTCAGCTGTCACCAGATGACTATAAGGGTTGGACTAAAGGGATAGCCAAAGCCGGGTACGCATCAGGTATGGGATATGCGGCACATCTGCAGGACATCATCGAGCGGAATGGGCTACAGAAGTATGACCAGCAAGTGATGAGCGAGATGAAGGCGCAAGGGAAGTCATTCGGAGTGGAGAACAATCCAAGACAAGCAGCAAGCGAAGAACGAGTACAAGACAAACGACCAAATGGCAAGTATTCATTCCCTTTGCTCCGTGAAACCTATCTATTCATCACTTCTCCGTTCGGTATGCGTCAAGATCCGATGGACAAGAGCAAGCAGCAGATGCATAAAGGCATAGACATCCGTTGTAAGCATGATGCTGTATTAGCAACCGAGAATGGCGGTAAGGTGGTAGCCGTCAACCAGAATGTGAATACAGCAGGAGGAAAAAGTATCACGGTGGAATACAATCGTGAGGACGGCAGCAAGGTGCAGACCACCTATATGCATTTGTCGGAGGTAAATGTAAAAGTGGGCGATGCCGTGTCAGCTGGACAAAAGATAGGTGTGACAGGCAATACTGGAACAAGAACCACAGGAGAGCATCTGCATTTTGGAGTAAAAACAATTGCAGCAGACGGGACAAGTCGGGACGTGGATCCATCCAGTTATCTGGCAGAAATCGCACAAAAAGGCAACATCAAACAGCAAGCCTTGTATAATGGCAATGACCTGTTGGCAAAATACAAAACCGATGTGCCAAGCAATACGGAAAGTATGTCACCTGATGCATGGATGAAGAAGTTGCTGTCGTCTGAAGATAGCGGTGTAGGATTACCAGTTGGCAGTGACCCTATCTTGGAAATGGCAATGACAGCATTCTCCTCGTTGATGATCTTGGCTGTGAAAATAGATAACAAAGAAGCCGAGGAACAAAAGGCAGCTATCAGTCAATCAGTCTGTGAACGGTCTGTAGATTTGACTTCACTGGTATCAGGCATGAAAATGTGCAGTCTGAGTATTGGTGACAATGGTCGTGCGATACTGACGGCAGACAATGGCAATGTCAAAGTAAGCCGTGAACTGACATCAGCAGAATTGAGCAGACTGTCCGCCACCTTGAACGACCAAGGGTTGAGCGAAGAGACCAAACGGTTGCGAGTAGCAGGAATGGTAAACAGCATTGTCATCAGTCAGCAGGCTTCGCAAAATTTTGAGCAAGGAATGCAGGAACAGCAGGGACGCAACGAAAGTATGCACAGATAAATGAAGTGTGATGATTGAAATAACTTTTTTTAAAGTACAAGACTATGATGAAATGTAATGTAACTATTTGCGGTGTGGTGAGCAAAGTTGCCACATGTCGCACGAATAAAGAAGGGAAGCCGTTCGTAACATTTAGTGTTGCAGTGGTCATCCCTGCCAAGAACGGAAACAATAAAACAATTGAAGTTAGCGTATTGAAGGATGGAACACTGAAGGAAGTAGGCAATATTGTGACGGGACAGCGCATAGAAGCAGTCGGTGTGCTTATCCCCAGGAAACATGGTGAGAACATGTATTACAACATGAATGCAACAGCTGTCAATGCCGATACAACAGTAAAGGAAGACAGCATTGTAGGACAGTTGGAGTTCCGTGGAAAGATAGGTAAAACCATCGACGAGAAAAAGAGCAAGAAGGATGAGCCGTACCAAATGTTTTCAGCTTATTCAGCGACTAAAGCAGAAAACGGTTTTGAATATATCTGGGTACGACTTGTCCGTTTCAACAAGGAGCGTGAGGCGTGGTTAGTACCAGGATGCCGAATAATGGCTAAGGGCGAACTGGAGTTGTCACTCTATAACGACCGACTCACATTCTCATGTAAAGTGGACGAATTAGCGGAATACGTACCACAGCCGTATAACCCTAATGCTTGACGCTTATGGCAAGATACAACAAACCAACCAGTGATGGTCCGAGCAGTGAGGAAAAAGCTTTGGACCTGTTTGCTGAGATGATGATAGAAAAAATCCAAAGCATTGACAAAGACTGGAAAAAGCCTTGGTTTACAGATGGTGCACTGCAATGGCCGAAGAACCTTAATGGTAGAGATTATAACGGTATGAACGCTCTTATGTTGCTCATCCAATGCGAGAAACAAGGTTGGAAGATACCCCGTTTCTGTACATTCGACTGTGTGCAGCGGTTGAACAATACGGAGAAAAAGGATGCCAACGGAGAGACATTGCCACGTGTGTCTGTGCTGAAGAGTGAGAAATCGTTTCCTGTTTTTATAACCACTTTTACCTGCGTGGATAAGGACACCAAGGAACGCCTCAAATATGATGACTACCGTCAGCTGTCAGAAGAAATGCGGAAGCAGTACAATGTATATCCGAAACTACAGGTCTATAGAGTTTTCAATGTACAGCAAACTAACTTGCAGGAAGCTCGTCCCGAGATGTGGGCAAAGTTGGAAACAGAGTATGTAAAACCGGTGCAGGAACAAGGCGAACAGTTCTCATTCGCTCCTATCGATACAATGATTAAAGACAACCGCTGGATTTGCCCCATCAAGCCACAATATGGAAACAATGCATATTTCTCAATTAGCAAGAATATGATTGTAGTGCCAGAGAAGCAACAGTTTGTGGATGGAGAATCGTTCTATGGAACCTTGCTTCATGAGATGGCACACTCGACTGGACATGAGACGGTACTGAACCGTTTCAAACCGACTACATTCGGTTCTTCTGAGTATGCACGCGAGGAATTGGTAGCAGAATTGGGCAGTGCGCTTGTCGCTCAAAGATATGGAATGGCAAAACATATCAAAGAAGACAGTGCAGCTTATTTGAAATCATGGTTGCAGAGTCTGAAGGAGTCTCCACAATTCATCAAGACCACATTGCTTGATGTGAAAAAAGCGACATCAATCATCAATCAACATATTGATAAGGTGTCGCTCGAACTGGAAGAAGCACAAACGGAGGATGTTGTAAAAGAAGTAGACCAGAAAGTTGCAGATAATAGGACAGTTGCACCATATTACGCTTCCGTTGCCTATCTGCAGAGTACCGATGACACAAGTGTACTGGATAGTTTGAAAGATATAGGTGACTATGACCGTCTGCTGCAAGAGGCAAAGGAATATGACCAAGGCGATGCCATTGATTTGGAACACACATATAAGAGTGCCGTGCAGAACCGTGGTGACGATGTATTGGCAGACGATGCCCATTACGCTGTGGTATATAATGGTAGTGTTGGCGGCACCTATGAGGTGATGCGCAAGGTGACAGAGGAAGATGTTCGTGACAGTATTACTCGATACGGATTGCCTTCTGAGGCATCAAAGGATGTAGAAGAGGTGGCAAAGTCTATGATTGCAGAAGACTTTTCTGATTTGTCAAAGCGCAAAGCTCCAGTCTTTGAAATGCCAAATGGCGATGTGCTGCATCTGCAATACGACCGTGAGCACGACAGTTTTGAGGTCGGAACTGTTACCAATGCCGGGTTGGCAGTGCAGCATATTCTCAGCTATGACCACAGCTTGTCACTTGCAGACAATATCGAGGACGTGTATAACACGCTTTCTGAATTGCCTGATTATCAGTTACAAGAGGAAAACGCGGAAGAAGAGAATGTTGCAAAGGCTACGTTCCGCAGATAAGAGAAGTCAGCCGTAGGGAGAAGTTATTGTCCTCTCCTTACGGCTGGCTTTTGTTTGCTCTAAGCGTTGAAAGCGTTACTGAGTGCCGTGTGCAACTGAAACACCATATCTTCGGCAGCTTTCATATCCTCCACAATATCCGCAATGTGGTATGGCGCACCATTCTGTCCGTGTCCGTTAGGACCAATCCATAGATATGCTTCATAGTCGGGGTCGTAGTCCTGGTAATATTCAAAGATGTTTTCCAAAAGCACATCGTGGTCATTGTCAAAAGTGTTGGCTGAGAAAGAGAAATCCTGTCCTTGGGGCGTGAACTTTGCAAAATTGAAAGTGATGCGTAATTCATTCTGCTCCTCGATAGTGACAGCCCAACCTTCTTTTTCGGCTACACTGATAACCATGTCTTGTATCTTTTCCATATTGTGATAGTTTTTGTGCCGTAGACTGGTTTGAGCAGCCTACGGCAGATGTTACAAATTAGTTCTTTTGGGGCTTTGAGTAAAGGCGATGAAGAAAGCTACGCAATTCATCGTCTTGTATGTTCTTCAGTTTGGTTGGTGTAAAACCTTTTACCTGACATACATGGAACTTGTCATTAATCCCATACTTGGTGCCATCAATCTCTATTTTCTCCAATTCGTTTGCTGATACATAGCCGTATTCCGTTTCGCACAATCCGCATACAATAGTGAATAACATAAAGTCATTTCCTTCAGTCTGTCCTTCAAGAACAAACCATCTGATGCGTCCTATGGTAAATACAGCCACACAAATAGCGTCTTTGCCTTTTTCCTCTTGAGAGTAAAGAGGAAAGTTTTTTATTGCCTCCATAAACTGAGGCGTAATCAGTTTGTTCGTCATATCAATACTATTTTGCTTGTTCATAAATATTCGGTTCGCTTGTCACGTTGTAGATATAATCACCACAACGTACCAACAATGCGTCCTTGCCATAATAAAGGCTTTTCACGCATTTCACACTGCCTGTCTTGTGGAAATTAGGGAAACGGCAGATGTCAAACCGCTTGCCTTGTTCTTTTGTCAGTCTTTTTACTTTCATATCCGTTTGAATTGAATTTTATTTTCTTCCCTTTGATTGAAGCCTTATCAGCTTCGCTTGTCGGGAACTTGATTTTTCGTGCATTTCTAAACTGCATGACAAGAGTGATAAGGCAAGCAAATGACAAGGAATTGAACGGAATACCCAATATCTTTGATTTGGGAAGGCTGCCGTTCCATTCCGAAGTGCTTAGCCCAAAGGCGATGCTTGACGTTCACTCAATGCAGTAACTTTGCATAGAAAAATGATGGGCTGACAAGTGTAAGTAAACAAAGGAGACAACCACTCCAATAATGTTGCGTGCAATCATTAGGCTATATATAGACAAACAGTTTAATGATTAAAAATGGAAAGTAAAGCAACATTTGTAGCCATCGAGAATGATGGACAGAAGCGAACAATTGAGAATTGGAAGAAGGCAGACATACTGCTATTACTGGAAGCACTGAGAATAAAGAATCAAGACCTGTATGTATTCATGCAGGATTGTGTGGCAAAAGGCTATCGGCAAATGAACCTTGTCGGTATTCAGTGTGAGGAACCGCCACCATTGGGGCATTATTGTACAAGTGAGAAGAAAACGCCAACATTCAAGTCATCACTCAACGATGGGCAATTAGAGATATTGGTACAAATGCTTGATGACATGATGGTATTTGCCCATCCAGTAGCACTGACCAAAGAAGTGTTGGGGGCATTCTTCAGGTGTGAGCAGACGGAATTGAAAGTACGTAACCTGCGGTTGTTGTGTGTAGCAATGCAAGCCTTGTCCAATTACGGACACATTGGAAAGTATTGGCAAGCTCCCATATACAAGCACAAACTGCTTTGGGCATATAAAAAAGAGGGATATGTCAACAGAAGTGATTTGACCACAGCAAACCATGCCATAAACAATGTTTTGATGGATGAACGTGTGAAGACAATAATAAAAACGGTCAAGAATCTATGAATAGCAAAATGCGAAAAGTACTGACATGTCAGTGTGAGCATGAAGCCACTTCAACTCACAGCCGTACCTTTGCAGTGGTTTCAAGAAAGCCGCTAAACAATCGCAATTTATCACATATCAAAACATTCGAAATGAATAAAACAAGTACATTCCTCGTTGCAGGAGCTATGTTTGCTGCAATGACATCGTGTTCAGAGAGTGACGTGTATCTATGTGGATGCAACGCAGACAAGGAACAATGCCAGTTGAGTATCAGTGAAGTGAACAAAGAGGGGTATCGTCTTACTCGGACAGCTACGGAAAAAGAATCCTTCGTAGACGGTGATGCTTTGGGCGTGTGGGTGGATGACATCGTTAATGACACCTATAATGGTACAGTCTATTCAAACATCAAGGTGACAAAAGGCACAAACGGATGGACATTCCTGAACAATGTAGCCTTGACAAGCAGCAAGGCACGTGTGTATGCCGTTTATCCGTATAACGAGAAAATGCAAGACAAGAAGGTGACTCTGTCTGTTGATGACGATACCGATTATCTGTATGATGTCGTGTCAAATGCATCAAACACAAGCCCAACTGTGCAGTTGACAATGAAGCACATCCGTTCAAAACTCGTTGTAAAAGTGAAGAGAGGCGACTACACAGGCGATGGAGTCATTACAACTGGAACCGTCTCTGGTTCCTCGATGATGCTGAATGGCAACTTCGATGTGAAAACAGAAAAGTTTCAGTCAACAGAAGGATCAGGAACTCTAAATTTTACGGGAACAGTCTCAGGAGAAGGAACGCTGGAAGATCAGTGGTTCGTATTCAGCAAGTTCGGCGGTTCAGCCTCTAAATTGTCATTCAATCTCACCATTGACGGTATAAAATACCCGACAGCACAATCAACAGAAGGCGTTATATTTGAGAAAGGTAAGAAATACATCTACACCCTGACCATCAGCAACCACAAGGTAGAAGTGTCCAAAGTGGATATTGAACCATGGGCAGACGGTAAGGACGAGGATGTGACCATAACAGATTAACGCTTGATGAATGAAGAGTATATTATCGCGATTGTCGTCATTGTCAGCTATCTGTCTGTAAGGATAGCTTACTGGTGGGGCAAGCGTTGGAAAACAAAAGCCACACATGCCTATATGATAATCGGACAACGTGGTGCCAGTATTGAGGAATGCGAGTGGGGCTATCGTAATGCCCTACTCGCAGGGGAACAAAAAGCAATGATGTTCTATGCTTGTGCTGCCATGCGTAAGTTCATGGACGAGCAGCCACTGACACCCAATGCGTTTGAAAATGGTCTTGGTGAAACAATTCCATTCGTATTCTATGACTATTATCTACCTATGAGAATTAGGAATTTTGGGACAGAAGACCAAAGGGATTTGTCTTGGCTTGTCAATGAGTTCAAGGAAGGTAAAAGAGACGCTTCGGAATACTATCTGACAGCCATAACCAAGCTCGGATTGAGCGGAAACCTGACAATCCTGTTTATGCCATGCAGTAATGAGCGCAACTATTATTTGCGTTTCTGCTCTCTGGCGAAGCAACTCAGTCGCTACCATGAGCTGACACCAGAAATGTACAGCATGACATATATAGCGCATAGAAAGAGTAAGCATAAAAGTATGGATAGGTCGAAAATATCAGTAACCTCCAACATCGTGGTGGACGCCAATGTGGTGGGCAAACGCAATTGTGTACTGATAGACGATGTCTGTACTACTGGTGACTCAATACGGACGCATATAGCAGAACTGCAAGCTTATGGTGTTCGTGTTGTAGGAGTAGTATGTTTAGGTAGAACAGCTCGCATCCCGAATCGCGATAAAATAATGGAACAAGCAAAAAAGGACAACAATCAAAATTTTGAGACATGAACAACTTGACGATTATCGGACGGCTTGGTGCAGAGCCTGTCGTTCGAACAACAAAAGAAACAATAGTTGCCCGTATATCACTCGGAGTCAACCATAAAAAAGACAATGTTGAAGAAACAGAATGGCTTGAAGTCATACTGTGGAACAATCTCGCATCAGTAGCCCATCAGTATTATCATACAGGTGACAATGTATACGTGAAAGGACATTTGTCATCAAACTCCTATGAGGACAAGGAAGGCGTAACGCACAATGTTACCCAGATTGTGGCTGACGACATTGAAAAACTAAGTACAGCCAAAAGAAACATTCAAGAACAAAGCAAGTAAAACGGACATGGGAGTTAATAAGGTAAATCTTGTGGGAAGATTGGGCAAAGACCCAGATTTTCACTATGTAGACAAAACTACAACAGTGTCACGTCTACGTGTAGCGGTAAAAGATTGCGACTATGATGCAAATGGCGACAAAGGTAAATACACTACATGGGTCAATGTCGTGGTATGGAACAGATTGGCATATGTTGCAAAGAATCGACTCTACAAAGGAGCAGCTGTTGCTGTTGAAGGCAGAGTGGTCAACCACAGCTATGTGGACAAGAATGGCAACAAGCAGTATATGTTGGAAGTAGAAGCGAACAGCATCGAATGTCTGAGTGCCAAGAAAACATCCGCTACAAAAGAGACTTCATCGGATGCGAATATCGCAAAAGTAGAACTGGAAAACGTGTTAGGCTCGATAGAGGAAAAAGGAACCTATGAGTCTTATGGCGATGTAGCCATTGAGAAATCCGCTTTGGAACTACAAGGGGTAGATGCCTCCGAGGAACTTTCCATCAAAGATGTCGAAATGCCCAAGAAACGTGGTCGCAAGAAGAAAGCAGACACATTTCCAGGATAAAGTATAAGATGAAATCCAAGATGCAGATTAGTTCGTACTGCATCTTGGATTTTGCGATTATTCGGGTTGTGACAGCAGTATTGCAAGCCAACCACAATGAGGTCAGCTTGCAACTGCCGAATTTATTATGCAGTCATTCTCTCCATGACCAGTCCGACATTCTTCTGTACAAGATTGATAATGGCATCGTGATAAGGAGAATTGCCATTACAAATGCCACGAGACTGTAACACTTTGAATGTTTCAAGGCTAAGTTCCACGGTTTCGATGCGCTCTCCGTCAATTCGGGCAGACAAGACAAGTGAGTTCGGTCTCTTATAGTATTTGCATTGTCCTACGCAATGGTGTAAGGCATTTCCCTCTTGGTAATAGGCATCCACGCTATCCAAAACACTTACGACAATAATACCGTCAGTGAAGGACAAGCCAAAGAACTTGCGCTTCATTTCCTCAAATGCCGCCTCGTCAGCCATTGCTGCTATTCGTTGCCGTTCTCTTTCTTCTCTCTCTTTAATGCCATTAAGCCTCGCACGTACCTTGTCATGCTCCTTTTTAAGATTTGTAGGACATACATAATGTGCGTTATGAATGTCGTTTCCGTTTCTCGCTAACATACGGATATAGTCCACCCACATTTGAATATCTGTTATATGGTAGCCATTGCGTAATACGATTTTGTATGATGCCCAACAGAAATTCAAATCATCCTTATGCATAACGAAATGACGCAATGCTGTTATATCATTCACTTTCAACAAGGTTTCAATTCTGCTATCCGTCAGTAAGGCAGACATCAATCTTTGAGGAGCAATGTCAAAAAATGAATTTTTCAGTCCGTTACGGCTTAACTTTGGTATTACCTTGCACTTGGGATAGGTATAGCAATCAGCGATATAAAGATACGCTTCCTTGTGTTGCCGTAGTTCAAGTTCGCTATTCCAAGCGAAACTGTCCATATAGCATCCCATTGTGCGCCTTAGACCTGTCACTTCTGTATTGCCGTTTTCATCAATCCATACCCTTGCCACTTCCATAAGTGATTGCGTAGGCTTCTTTTTCTTGTGGAATGTCACATCAAACCGAAAGACACGCTGCAACTGCAAGTCATCTTGTATGTCAATCACAGAGAAATATATCTTTTCTTTGTAATTTCTTCTGAGTGTGTCCTTGATTCCCAATGTTGTATAACAATGAGGACAACGGCAATTTTTATTATTGCTATCGTTCCGCCATTGGTGACCACAGTCCATACAAGTAGTCATTCCGCTTGGAGTACGGAAAGCCATGTGTTCTACGCAATGTTTGAAAGCCCAATCCACAGGTTCCTGTCCGATATGCTGTAACTGCCCATTAGCAGCCACGACCTTGTATTCTAATTTTGTTTTCGGTTTCATACGCTTAAAAGTCAAAGAGTGAGGGAGTTGTTATTTCGGGTTGCGCTTTGGATGTCTTCGGCTTGTTGGTACATTTCTGCATCTTGCGCAGTTGCCCGGCTTGATATTCTTTCAACGCATCTTGCCTTGCCTGTGCCTTTTCTTCTTCTGTGAGCTCAACGGTATGGTTTACAATCACATTACAGGCAATAGGGTTGCCGATTTCGATGTCATCTTCATCAAAGAAATGCACGGCAAGAGAATACACCTCCTCGTCGGTAAGTCCCATGCATTTGCTTCTTTTTACTTGGTTTAGGATAAATGTCACACAGTCATCCATGTTCTTGTTCTCTTTGGCATACGACACGGCAAAGAGTTCATCGTTTTGGGCTCTCTCGTCCAAATACGCCTTGATTGTCTGTTTGAAATGTTCAGTCGCTTTCATTGTATCAATCTATTTATTGCATTAAACATCAGCATCATTTTCTTCCCTTATTTTAAAGCCTTTATCAGCTTTGCTTGTCGGGATAGATTTTTCGTGCAATACAGAACGGCGTGAACAAAGGAAAAAAGGCAAGTAAATGGCGAAAGATTTAATGGAATACCCAATATCTTCGATTTGGGAAGGTTGTCGTTAAATCAACCGCACATTAGCACAGCGGTACTTGACGCTTGACTGGACGCAGTAAATTTGCAAAGAAAAACAGAGCGACATGCAAGGCAGATATGGATAAAAGTTCATAAAACAGGCATAAAAAGGTGGAATTTTAGGGTTTGACGTGAACTTTTCACGTCAAACATAGCATATTCTCATAAAAACATAGTAATTTTGTACAAAACAAAAATGGAAAGTTATGTTATACAGGGTTATAATAGACAACTACAAGTCGTTTGCAGAAGAAACGGCATTTGATTTATTTCCCAATCCTAAAAGGGAAACATTCCCTAATCATGTATATGGTGAGGTTGCTACACCTGTGCTGAAAAGTACGGCTATATACGGTGCCAATGGCGCAGGAAAGTCTAACCTTATAAAAGGTATGCAGTTCATCAAAGAAATTACGACCACGATGAGTACTGGTAAGGACGCACAGAAAATGCGCAATTGGTATCTTGGCAACAGATTCAAATTACCTGTGGAAGATGAGAACAAGCCTATCACGATGGTCGTTGAATTTGAAAACAATTCGCAAGCCTACATCTATTGTATAGAGATAGATATCGATGGCGTAAAGTCAGAGAGTCTGTTGCTTTCCGGATTAGGCAAGAGCAACCATGTCGTTTTTCAGAGAGACAGAGAAAGCGTTGCCTTCAAGAAAGCCAGAGTAGTAGAAAGCATCAAGAAAATTCTTGAAAGACAAATTGCCGATAATCCGTTTGGATCTGTACTTGCTATAAATGGTGTACTGCATCTGACAGAGGACGAGCATATGCGGAATGCTTTCCTATGGTTTTTGGAAAAACTTGAAGTGGTAGAAATCAGTAGGGACATACCTTGGCTGATAGAGCATTTCAAAGATAATGCCGACATGATGAATTTTGTCGGAGAAATATTCACGAAAGTAGGATTAGGTATACAGAGCCTTTATATAAAGGATGAAAGCTTTGACCAGTGGCTGAAAAATGTCAGTCAGGAAGAAGGAAAGGTCGCTGATATAATGACCAACAAAGGTTTGTCTCTGTCAAAAATGATAGATGACGTACCTATGCTTACAGTAACGGAAGAAGATGGTAAACGCCTTGTTCGGGAATTTGTATTCCAACAGATAGGCAGAAACGGATCCGTTTGTGATATGGATGTAATGTCACAATCAACTGGAACATTGCGACTGCTGACGCTGATTCCTGCCATTTATTTTGCAATCAATAATGGAAAAACGGTATTGATTGACGAGATAGATAATGGTATTCACCCGATGCTTATAAAGAATCTGGTAAAATTCTTCGGAGAGTCGAAGTCTAATGGGCAGTTGATTTATACAACCCATGAAACGGCTTTGCTCAATCAGCAAGAGCTTCTGAGACCCGATGAAGTGTGGTTCGTAGAAAAAGTGGAAGGATGCACCAAAATGTATTCACTTAATGATTTCAAGATACATAAGACAATATCCATAGAGAACGGCTATCTTGACGGAAGGTTTGGAGCCATACCGTTTATTGGAACATTATAATCGCATGAGATATGGATTTAAACAAATTGCGATATTCCAAGACTGTTGCTGTCAAGGATATGGAGGCGCATTCCAATAAAACGGGAAAAGCAGCTGTTTTAGAAAAAGACAATTCATTGTCCATCGGCAAGATGCCTTCAGACTACTCAAAAGGTGAGGCGACCATAGAGACTAAAATCGTCTTCATCATTTCGGGTGGTGACAAGCGAGAGAAGGATTATTTCAAAATGCTGATGAAAGACCACCATATCAGAAGATTGAAAATCGCCTTTGTTTCCAAGAAAGGGCAAGGTCTTGTACCAAGCCAAATGTTCGAGCTTGCAAAGGAATACCTTTTCAACAAAAGGTTCGTAACAGAAACAGACAGTTTCAGTATTGATGCTGACGATACATTGTACCTTGTTCAAGATATGGACGAGTTTGAGGCTGATATACGGGCAATGTTTGCTAAAGGTGATGAGATACGACAGGCAACATGGATAGTAAGCAATCCTTCAATAGAAGTATGGCTGTTTTACCATAAATTCGATACACCAAAAGGCTATTTGGATGAAGTCTTGAAGAAGCCTCTGAGTGAAAGAAGTCAATGGCTAAAGAAAAAGTTGGATACCTTGGTGCCAGGAGGCATCAATCCAATTAACGCATTCGCAGATATTCGTATTGCCATTGCGAACAGTAAAGCCAATTATAAGGAGTACAATGGACTTCCTGATGTCTATTCCACTCAAATGCACATTCTTGCAGAAGACATTTTGAATACACTTGGCAATGAATTTGACGAAATGCTGCAAAGAAGAAAAGAAATGGCAGAACGGTTTATGCGAAGTAAAATATAAAATGGAACGACCCTATATAGTAACAGCCGACTCATCACGAGCCGGCTGTTCTTGCAATTGATTGTTTTGTCGTATGAATTTTATTGCTGTCCGGTAAAACTTTTTTAAGCAAAATAAATTAGGGCTGTCACTTC